>OCVV011261100.1_pt1 | contig 25782 bp, 20 predicted proteins | sample 1539721 | NCBI WGS metagenome assembly OCVV01 (sample SAMN02144230, study PRJEB22623) | gut metagenome | biome: sheep rumen | host: Ovis aries | place: New Zealand
TATTTTATCTAATTTAGGATTAATTTTAAAAAGAAATTAATTTTTTATAGTTTTCTAATTATTTCATCACACATTTCTTGGGTATTATTGTTACCACCAAGGTCGGGTGTTTTTATTTTTCCTTCTTTAATTATTTCTTCTATGGTTTTTTGTATATTTTCGGCTTCTTTTTGCATTCCTAAAAATTCAAGCATTAAACTACTTGATAAAACCATTGCTATTGGGTTTGCTTTATTTTGTCCTGCAATATCTGGGGCTGAACCATGAACAGGTTCAAATAATCCGTTGTCTTTTCCAATGTTTGCTGAAGGAATCAAACCTAAAGTTCCAAGTAATCCCCCACCCTGATCAGATAAGATGTCTCCAAAGAGGTTTGTAGTTACTATCACATCAAATTTTTCTGGATTTGTTATAAGGTACATTGCCATAGCATCAATATAATAATCGTTAGCCATTATATGAGGATATTTTTCTGCTTCTTTATAAAACGATTTTTTAAACACACCATCAGTAAGAGGAAGAACATTTGCTTTATGGGCTGCAGTAACAGTTTTTAATCCAGTTTTATCGGCATATTCAAAGGCGTAATTACATATTCTTTCCGAACCTTTATATGTTATTTTTCTAATTGCTATTGCTTCATCACCATAATCTTCTTCTAAATGGGAGTATAATCCTTCAGAATTTTCTCTAATAATAGTAAAGTTAATGTCTGGATTATCATATGATTTTATTGGTCTTTGATTAATATATAAATCTAATTCTCTGCGTAATGTTACTATAGCACTTTTTTGTTCTGGAATTGATGTTACAGCACCAAATAATGTGGAATCGCTTTCTTTACATGAATTTATAGTTTCTAGAGGTAAGTTAGTGCCGTGTTTTTCATAACATTCTTTTCCTGCTTCTTGGGGTATAAAGTCAAAATCAGCATTAATGCTTTCTAAAATTTCAAGTGTTGGTTTCATAACTTCTTTACCGATACCATCACCGGGGATTGTTGTAATTTTATACAAAGTACTCCTCTCCTTCTATTTCTATATAACTATTTATCATGATTAATTATTTATAGTATTTTAATCTAAATATAATTAAGATTAATGAAGAATTCTATGGATTAGGTGATTTTATGAGCAAACAAGAAGTTATAGAAGCAATTAATAATTTAAATGATGATGATGATTTTGTAAGAATTGAAGCTGAAAGTACAATTGCAATGAACATGCCTGCAGAAATAGATGTTTTACATGAAGAAGTCTTAAAAGAAGATTATCCAAAAAATACTAAATTAACTATGGTTGAATTATTAAGAGAACTTAAAGATCCTAGTTCTATAAGTGTTTTTGTTGAATTATTACACGATAGGAATAAATGGGTTAGAAGACAATCCAGTTCTGCTTTAGCAGATTATGGGGATGATGCTGTAGAACAGTTATTAACTATTGTTGATGATGAAAGTTGGAGAGCACGTGGAGGTGCTGTTTGGGCATTAGGAAAAATTGCAAATCCGGATACACTGGATGTTTTCCTTAAAGCTGCAAAAGATGAAAAGAGTTTTGTTAGAAGTGGTGCAGTCTTCGGTTTAGGGAATATTGGAGGTTCTGAAGCTTTAGATTGTTTAAAAGAATTAGCTAGCAGTGATGATAGTGGATATATTAAAGCTAATGCTTTAACATTTATTGAAAAATTAGAAGAATAATCTTTTTTTTATTGAATACTGTTGATTTTTTTCAACATTATTTATTTTTAATTATTATTTTTACCTGTTTTTTAAATAATTTTTATTTTTGTAACCTGATTTTTGATATTGTTTTATTTAATTCTATTTTTTTAGATTTACTTCCTTAGAAAGCTATTAATATGATAAATTAGATAAATATATATTAGTATTTTATAACTTAATAAATCAAAATGGAGTGATATGATGGTAAAAATTACTATAATCGGAGCTTCAGGTACAATAGGAAAAAATGTAGCATTTTCATTGGCTAAAGAAGATGTAATCGATGAAATTGTTATGTACTCAAGAGAAAAAAGTCATCCAAAAGTAACTGGTGAAGTTCTAGACATGTATGATGCTCTTGCTGCTGAAGATATTGACAGTGTACTTACACCATCATGTAATGTTGAAGATATAGCCGGTTCTAAAATAGTTCTTATAACCTCAGGTGTTCCTAGGAAAGACGGTTATACTCGACTTGATTTGGCAGTTCCAAATGCAAAAATAATTAAAGAATATGCACAGGACATTGCAAAGTATGCTCCAGATTCAATTATATTGATAGTTACAAATCCGGTGGATGTAATGACATCCATTGCATTAGAATATTCTGGTTTTGATAAAAGTAGAGTTATTGGATTGGGAAATCACTTGGACTCCCTTAGACTTAAAACTATTTTATCCAAGCATTTTAAAATTAACAGTGGGGAAATACATACCAGAGTTATTGGGGAACATGGTGATCATATGGTTCCATTACTTAGTTCAACAACAATTGGTGGTATTCCATTGAAATATTTTGCTCAATATGGTGAGTTAGATGTTGAAAAATTAGTTCGCAAGCTTAAAAATGCTGGTGGAAACATTATTTCTAAAAAAGGTGCAACGGAATATGGTCCTTCTTATGCTATAGGTAACCTTATATCTACAATTGTTAATGATAGTAGAAAGATTTTAACAGTTAGTACTTATCTTGAAGGTGAAGTTGAAGGGGTCTATGATGTTTCTTTAGGTGTTCCGGTTGTACTGTGTAAAAATGGTATTCAAAGGATTATTCCTGTTCATATGAAAGATGATGAACGTGCAGAATTCTTTGATGCAGCAAGAACAGTTAAAAAATGCACATATAAAATACGTGATTTGTTAAATGAATCTTAGTTTTTTTAATTGTATTTTTGGTAAGATAATATTAATTTGTCGGATTACTTAAAAATTCTATTTTTTTTAGTTCTATATTAACTTTTGAGTATGATGATAGTTTTATTCTTTTTTATGGGTTTAAATTGAATTTACTATTATCATTTAAAAAGTTTTTTATAGTTTGAATAATAAAATATCAAATATAATATTAATAATGATTAATCATGATAAATATTTTTATTAAATAAGATAATTTCGAGGTAAATAAAATGAAAGTTGCAATAATAGGTGGAACAGGTTCACAAGGTTTAAATTTAGGTAAAAGATTGGCTATAGCAGGTGAAGAAGTTATCATTGGAAGTAGACAAGAAGAAAAAGCTTTAACAAAAGTAGAAGAAACTCTTGAATTACTAAAAGAATATGATAATATAAACATGGTTGGAATGTCAAATGAAGATGCAGCAAAAGAAGGTGAATTATTAATTCTCACAGTACCGTTAGCTGCACAAAAATCTACATTACAATCAATTAAAGAATTCGTCGGAGAAAAAATATTAATCGATGCAACAGTACCATTAGAAACAGCAATTGGGGGTTCACCAGCAAGATTTGTTGATTTAATGGAAGGTTCTGCAGCTGAAAGAACCGCTAAAATACTAGCAAAAACAGGTGCTAAAGTAGTTGCAGGTTTTAACAATATTAGTAATTCACATTTGGATAATATTCCAGAACCAATTGATTGTGACTGTTTAATAGCTGGTAATGATAATGAAGCTAAAGCTCAAGTTAAAGAATTAGTTGAAAAGCTTCCTGGAGTAAAATGTATAGACTGTGGTAAATTAGAAAAAGCAAGAATGATTGAAAAAATAACTCCACTATTAATTGGATTAAATATTAAATACAAATCACATTACGGTGGATTAAGAATAACCGGAATAGATTTTGATTAAATTCTCCTCCAACCTTTTTTTAAGTTCTTTTTTTAAAAATAGTATTAAATTTTTTCATGAAAAAAAATATAAAAAGAGGATTATTTGTAGTTATAAAGCATTATCTCCTCTTTCACCAGTTCTGATTTTAACAACTTCTTCAACATTAGTGATGAATATTTTTCCGTCACCAATATTTCCTGTTCGGGCTGCTTCACAGATGGTTGTAATAACCTTTTCTACAATTTCGTCATGAACAACAGTAACAATTTTAACTTTTGGTAAAAGATCAATTCTATAACTTTTTCCACGGTATTTTTCTTCAATACCTAACTGTTCTCCTCTACCTTTAACATCAATAACTGTTATTCCTCTACAATCAATTTTTTCTAGTGCATCCTTAACCGCGTCTAACCTTTCATTTCTTACAATCGCAGTAATCTGTTTCATATTACTCTACTCCTATATTCTGTAACCTAATTCTTCATGTTCTTTTACATCCAATCCTTCTATTTCAGTTTGTTCATCTACTCTTAATCCAATTACTTTATCAATTACTTTAGCAATTGAGTAGGTTAATATAAATGAATATACTGCTACTGCAATTATACTTATTATTTGAATAATTACTTGTGATGGATTTCCATATATTAATCCGGATATTCCTCCGATTGCAGGTGATGCGAATACTCCTGTTAATATTGCACCCCATGTTCCTGATAATCCGTGGACTCCGAATGCATCTAATGCATCGTCGTATCCAAATTTTGGTTTAAGGTATGATATAGCATAGTATGAAATGAATACTGTTGTAAATCCAATGATAATTGATGCAGGGACATCTACAAATCCTGCTGCTGGTGTGATAGCTACAAGTCCTGCTACTGCACCTGTTGCTGCACCAAGTACTGTTGGTTTTCCTGATTTCCATATGTCTATTAATATCCAGCCTATCATTGCTGTTGCAGCTGCAACATTTGATGTTAGTAATGCGTTTGCTGCAAGTCCGTTAGCTGCCAGTGCTGAACCTCCATTAAATCCGAACCATCCAAACCATAGTAATGATGCTCCGATGACTACATATCCTAAGTGATGAGGTAGTAATCTTTGGTCTTGTCTTGGACCTAATAATATGATTAATGCAAGTGCTGCAATACCTGAGTTAAGATGTACTACAGCTCCTCCTGCAAAGTCTAATGCTCCAAGTTGGTATAACCAACCTCCTCCCCATACCCAGTGTGCTACTGGTATGTATACTAATGTTAACCATATGGGTATTAGAAGTAACCAAGCTTTTGCTTTCATACGTCCTACTACTGCTCCAGATATAAGTGCTACAGTTATTGCTGCAAATGTAGCTTGGAATGCAACGAATAATAGTTCTGGTATTCCTGTATCTGGATGAAGCATATCCAATCCTATTCCTGTCAGGAAGAAATTAGTTGGCATGCCTATAAAACCATTTAGTGTTTCTCCAAATGCAAACTGGTATCCATAAATTACCCAGATTACTGATGCTATTGCAAAAGCTGCTAAAGATAAAAACATTGTGTTAAGTACGTTTTTCTTTTTACTCATTCCTCCATAAAATAATGCTAATCCGGGTAATGTCATAATCATTACCAAAGCTGTGGATATAAGAATCCAAGCAGTATCTCCTGTATTTAGTAACTCTCCTGCTACCAAATTTATTCCTCCATTGTTAATTTTTTTTTGGTTATGCTTCCTTGTTTATATTTATAATAATTTTAATATTTATAACATAACGGAAGTAGGAAGTATACTTCCGATACTATTAGTTTAATTTTTATAGTATATAAATGTTATTTTTTTTTAAAAAAAAATAGTTTAATTATAATTTATAAAATAAAATTAACACTAACACTCCTCCAATAAAAGAAGCGACAGAATAAATGTTTAACCAAGATTCAACATTAAAACTGGTTGTAAAAAACAAGATAATTATCCAAATTATTAAGAAAATCAATGACATTTTGATTTTTAAAGATCTGTTTAACATTTTAATCCCTATTATTTTAATGTAAAAAAATGGAAGAAAGATTATTTTCTTCCTTTTAAAAAAAAGATTACATATTTTTCATGTAAACATCTTGTAATGCTGAAACTCCTGCACCAGCATCAAATTCAAATCCAAATTCTTTAAGTGTCATTTCTAGACAGGTAAATGTTCTGGATAATTCAGGTAATCCTGTAACACCCATGTGACCTATTCTGAAAATGTTTCCACTTAGGTGGTCCTGTCCACCACCAATTTCAATTTGGTATTTGTCTCTCATTGTTCCACGTAATTGTGAGTCTGTAATTCCTTCAGGTATGTTTATACCGGTAAGTGTGTTTGAGTAATCTCCTTCACGTGCGAATAATTCAAGTCCTAATGCTTTTGCAGCTTCACGTGTAGCTTCTGCACCAGTGTGGTGACGTTTGATACGAGCACATAATCCTTCTTCAAGAACCATACTTAATGCTTCGTTCATAGCATATGTCATTGATACACTAGGTGTGTATGGGGTTTGTGATTTTTGTGCACTTTTTCTCATTTTTTGCATATTGAGGTAGTATGTTGGAGAGTCTACTTTGTCAACAACATTCCATGCATCATCACTTAAAGTAATCATACTCATTCCCGGTGGTGCTGCTATACATTTTTGAGAACCAGATAAACAGATGTCTAATCCGAAGTCATCTACTTTAACAACATCTCCAGCAAGTGAACTTACAGTATCTACAACAAATAATGTATCATAATCTTTCATTATTTTTCCTACTTCTTCAATAGGGTTAACTACTGCTGTAGAACTTTCATTGTGTATCATGGTAAGTGCTTTAGCATCATCATTTTCTTCCATTACTCTCTGGATTTCACATGGGTCAACTGCTTGTCCCCATGGTACTGTAACTTCTATGGATTCTCCACCAAATACTTCAGTTAATTGTTGAAGTCTTTCACCGAATTTTCCTCCAACAACGTTAATTACTTTGTCTTTTTTTTCTACAATGTTAGCAATTGCAGCTTCCATTGCACTTGTTCCAGATCCTGTAAAGAAGTATGATTGATTGTCTGTCTGGAAAACCTCAGACATCATAGCAGTTGTTTCATCTAAAAGTTCACCATAAGCTGCTCCTCTATGATTTATGATTGGTCTTGTCATAGCGTCTAAAACTCTTTTAGGAACAGTTGTAGGTCCTGGAATCATTAATAACATGTCTTCCATTGGGAATATTCCTCCAAATTTATATTTTTTTATAAACGTTTATTTTAAAAATATAATAAGAATAGTTTAAATATACTTGTACATAGCATACTTTAGAATAACTAAACTTACTATGTTATTATGTTTGTATTTAATAGTTTTTTAATGTTAGTCATCAGATTCCCTTTTTCAACTTTAATCAAAAATAATAATTATCTGAATTGATGAGTAATAGAACTTTTGGGGGGTTACTATTGTACAATAATTGGGAAAAATGGTATAAAATTATATTGGATGATTTTTCTTTTAGTGAAAATGATGATATAGAAAGTGCAAAATATTTGGATAGAAAAGTTTCTAAATTTGATATATCACATATAGATTTCAAGGATAAATGTATCGTATTTGGGGCAGGACCTTCAATAAAAAAACATATTGCTTATCTAAAAAGTAATTTTAATCTTGAAGAGTATACTTTAATTGCAGCTGATGGTTCAACTAAAGCGTTGCTTGAAGAGGATATTATTCCGGAAATAATTGTAACTGATTTGGATGGTGATATGGAAAGTATTATTTCTTCAAATAAAAAAGGATCCATATTATATGTACATGCTCATGGGGATAATATGGATAAGTTAAAAAAGTATCTTGATAAATTAGAAAAAGTTGTTCCAACATGTCAATGTAAATCATTTGATAAACTTGAAAACTATGGTGGATTTACAGATGGGGATAGAGCAGTTCATATAGCTGTTTATGCATTGAAAGTAAAAAAAGTCATCCTTGCAGGAATGGATTTTGGAAATATCATTACAAAATATTCAAGACCAGATATTGGTGTAGAATTTAAGGAAGCAGATTCATTTAAGAAAAAGAAATTATTTTATGCTGAAAAATTAATAGATTCATTAAAAAAAGAAAATATCCGAATTGAATTTATTGATTTATGTGATTCAATTCAGATTCCTTAACACAATATATGAAAAATGATTTTTATGAATAATAAGAAATTTTTTTTTGAGATAAACTTCTCTATATCTTACTTAGTTAATATGTTATTAATAAATACTTTCTAATAATTATTAATAATTACTTTAAAAACAGTAATAGAAATTTAAATTTTAGTTTAATCTAAAATTTTTCAAGAAAAATAAATAACTGTGACGGGTGAATATAAACATTCACATCACAATTTAAAAATAATTATATGTGTTTGTGGGTACAATTAGTTCTTTGTATTAAGATTCATATATAAACTTAGTTCGATTTTGTTAAAATAAGATTATATTTTGTAAAGTGATTTTAAAAGTTAGTGATTATACGAATAATCGTAATTTTCTAAGATATAATATTACTTAATAATCTAAATTGAAGCAATATTCATAAAAAAAGTTAACTGTGACTATATAATTATCATTATATAGAAATTATATGTTCATCACAATTTTAAAAATATTTTTGTTTTGTGGGTACAATTAATAGTTGTGTTAAACTTTAATATATATTGTGGTACCTTTTCATTAAAATTTACATTACTCCCATTAAAAGTTAGTTGTAAGAATATTTTTTTATTTTTTGATAATGATTCTCACGATGTCATGGTCTTCTAAAACATGTTCCAAACCTACTTTTTGTCCGGGGAATTTCACAGATTTACCCCATACCTTAGCATATTTGAAATTTTTAACAAAATCCCTATGTAATTTACGGGCAACATCTTCAATAGTTGAACCTTTTCTAATAATTAATGGTTCATCCATATCAGCTTTTTTACCTTGAGGTTTTAAGTATAATCTTATCAAATCAAGATCAACGAAAATTCTTTCCTTAAGTTCTTCCATCATGATACCATCATCTGCAGACACAAACAATGCATTTGGTAATTTCTTTCTAAGTTCATTAAGCTGTTCTTCTGTTGCAAGATCTATCTTATTTACAACTACTGTCATGGGAATGTATGCACGGTTCGGTTCCATGGCATCGATAAATCTGTCGATAGTCACATCTTCTCTTAAAACAACATCTGCACTGTGGATACCATATTCACTTAATATTGAATGAATGGTTTTATCATCCAAATGTGTTAAGTTTACTGTGGATACAATATTTAATCCGCCCATTTTCTTTTTGGAAACTTTTACTTCCGGTTTTTTCTCATTAGGTCGTACTCCAATGTTTCTAACTTCTTCTAATATAACATCCATATGTTCTGGTTGGAATACATCTAAAACCATAATAATTAAATCTGCATTTCTGGTAGCAGATAAGATTTCACGACCTTTTCCTTTTCCTTTACTTGCACCCTTAATAATTCCAGGAATATCTAAAATTTGTATTTTAGCATCTTCATACTCCATAATACCCGGAACAATATCTAATGTTGTGAATTCATATGCTCCTACTTTGGAATTTGCATTGGTTAAATAATTTAAAATGGTGGATTTACCTACTGAAGGGAAACCTAGCAGTACTGCTGTTGAATCTCCGCTTTTTCTTACTAAAAACCCTTCACCTTTTGTAGAAGAACTGTTACGTTTTTCTATTTTCTCTTTTAACTGTGCAATTTGTGCTTTTAATTTACCTATATGGTGTGATGTTGCCTTATTTTTTTGAGTCTTTTTTATTTCCTCTTCAATCTGTTTTATTCTATCTTCAGCTGCTGACATATTTTTCACACCATTATTTTTATTTATAAATAATTTTTAAATAATACTAATATTATGTTTTTAATACTTTTTATTTTTTTCTTTTAAATAGCATGTTTTAAAGTATTATCGATTATATAAAAAACTTAAATTTATAAGATATTTTTTCTAATGATTGAATAATTACAAACGGAGTACAAGCTGAAACAGAATCATTAAATGAGATAATATCTTTTTGTGATTATCTACAGAATAATTGAGTTGAATAATTTAGATATATGAAAAATAGTTAAAAAAAGTAAAATTAAGAAAGTTGCAAATTTAAGCAACTATTTCTTTCCAAGGTTTAATATAAATTCCGGATAATAAACCGTTTTCAGAAGAACTATTGGTAATTAGTGTTGAAAATGTGTAAACAAGATTCATAAATCCTATTTTACCACCCTCAATTTCAACAAAACTTGGACATGTTTTGGATTCTTCTAATTGTTTTGTAACATCTTCTGTAATTTTAAGGTATTCTTCATCACTAAGTAAAGTACTTTCAGTAATTGTTTCACTGGATACTGTTGGTGTTTCCACCCATTTAAGTTCAACAGCACTATTATCTTTATTATTTAATTTGTTTACTGCAGAAATTAACAGATTGAATAAGTTTCCAATTGTTACTTCATGATTATTTATTAATATTTTACCAGGTACTCTTTTATTTACTTCAATCCATTTATTTAATCTGTAACAAGCATCTTGTAAGTCAGAAATAGGAATAAGTATTGGGTCTGCTTTTTCAATTATGATTTTGGATTGTTTCATTGCAGGAGCAACTTCTTCATTCCCACCATAAATTACATCTAATGTGTATTCTGGTTCATGGAAACTACTGAAATCAACTAATTGTGAAAATTTTCCGTTTTCAATGTTGGTATCAAATTTTGTTTCTTGGTTGATTTTTACTGCCACTCTTCCTTTTAATGGATTATCGTTTTGATCTACAACATCAAATTCTATTTTGGCTTTTTCCCATTCTTTTACTTTAATATCATCTAATTTAATTATAGCATCCATATAGTTCACCGTTAGTACATTGTCAATTCATATGATAAATATTATATAAAAATTATCAGTATATAACTATTATATTATTTGTTTTTATTTGTTAAAATACTATGCTAATAATAGTTAAATTATGTGGAAGTATTGTAGTATTGTCAATAAAATCATGATAACAATAGGTATAACGATATATAATATACTGTATACATCCAATCCTTCTTTAGAGTAATATATTTTACTTTCAGAATTGTATCCTCTACTTGCCATACTGGCATATACTTTTTCTCCACGGTCATATGCTCTTAAAAACATCATTAAAAATAAATAACCTACCTGTTTTACTTTCCAAAGATAAGGAGTATTGTTTGATAATGAAAAACACCTGCTTGCTTGAGCTTGTCTGATACTATTTAATTCATCATAAAACAGAAATATAAATCTTACAAAGAGTGAAAATATCATTGCAAATTCATTTGGCATATGTAATCTTCGGAAAGCTTCAGCAATATCTTTCATAGGAGTAATATATGAGAATAAAACTATTGATGTAACACTTATAATCAGTCTTGCCATTAAAAGTTCTGCAAATAAAACTCCTTCTAACGTAATATTAATTCCTAATGGTAAGGAGTATAATATCTCACCAGGTTGAATAAATGGTTGAAATACTGCAATGAAAAATCCGAAAGGTATGATTAAAAGAACTCTCATTAAAGCATCTTTAACAGATATGCCACTTAAATAAATTAAAAGTAGTAAATATACTTCAAGCACTATAAAAACATTATAATTCGTGGAAGTAACTGTGAATAAAATAATTAATACTAGAACGATTAATTTTATTCTACTGTCAATATTATGTAAAACACTGTTTTGATTTGACAGATATTCCTGTTGATGTAATTCGTTAATACTTACCAAAAATTCAATCTCCCTAAATTAATTAAATATTATTTATGTAAGTTATTGTATTAAAAATAGTTTAAAAAAGTTGTGGAATATTATTCAAAGAAAAATGATTATTTTATCGGATAATTTTTAATATTTGGAAAATGTTTTAAAAAAGTAAAAAAAATAAAAAGAGGTTTGAAGTATTATTTTACATTCAATTCATCTTCAGAAAACTCTTCGGATTGTCTGGATACTAAATCTGACATTTCTTTTTCTTTATCAGCATAAAAGTCCGGATCGTGAATAGGACAACATTTGAGTTTTGCATATGGTGAGTATAAATCAGTAATTTCACTTTCGTTAATATCCCTGATTTCTTTTAATCTTCTGAGAATTGTTAATACAGTACCATCCTCCATAAGTTTTCCTAAAAATCCAGGTCTGGTATTTTCTTTTTGCATTATAAGATAAATGATTTTTTGAATGGTTAACAAGTCAAGTCTTTTAATTAATTCGTGGTTGTTAATGTATTTCCATCCTTTATCTTCAAAGTCCTTTAGATTATCGAAAGTTTTGTAAATATTTTCCTGATATAAATCATCTTTGAAGAAATCAGCCTCGTCATCATAATATCTCTGACCGCCTTCAACTTTTACAAATTCATTACTTGTGTCTTCAAAGTATGGAAGATATTCAAGAATAATGTCAACGTTTTGAATGTTAGGGAATTTGAAAATGTTACCAAATGATTTGTTAAGCCCCATCTGTAATGTTTTGTAATCCAGTACTTTGATGTGTGATTTTTCGTCATTGAATAATCTGTGATCCCATACAACAAGAATGTTTCGAATATCCTCTGTAGCCTTACATTTATATTTTATTTGATTATCAGTTATTCTTTCAATTTCAAGTAATAAATAACTTACACGGGTAAGATTTTGTGCTTTCACAGAGTTTGTCATACGTAAACAGATGTATGGATATTTGAGTATCGGTTTAAATTTAGCAGATAATTCTTCTGGTAAGTCATGGAAGAATATTTGCATTACGGTGGTGTGTTCCATAGCATTTTCTTCAATTTGATAGTAATATTCAGCTAACTCAGACACACCTGCTTTTTTGAATTTAATAGTACCTTTTGTTGTTTCAAGTACTTCAAGTGTATTAAGTAATACGTATAACTCAAATATTTTGTCATTTGTCATTGCAGGAAGTATTTCTTTTACAATACAATTGTATAATTCCATTTTGCTTGGGAAAACAAATAATTCATCAAATACTTCATATGCCCTTGCAAGGTTAAATGATTCATCAGTTGCTTTACAAGCTGTTTCCAATAAGTAAATATCAATAATGTCAGGAGTTTCTACTTCTGAAAAAATATCATCTTTTAATAATTCTGTAACTTTCTTCTTGTTATCCAATATATTTTTGTTAATAGCATCTAATTGGAAAGAAGTAAAATTTTTATTTTTAATATTTCCTGTGTCCTGATCTCTGATATTTTCAAATAGATATTTAACAAGACCTATAATATCCAAGTTAGGACTTTCAGTTAAATCTTTGCCAGATACTACTTCTTTTATTTTATCAAAATTATTGATTAACTCCTGTGTTTCAGGTATTTTTAAGAAATAATCATATTTGAAACTTAATAACTGGTTTTCATTAATTTCGATAATTTTACTCATTATTTCTGCTTCATCTTTGAAAATTTTTGTGAATAAATAATGATGTAATCTTGTATCTACATAGTTAAACACAGTTTGTCTATCATAATTACTCCATATTTCTTCAAACTCTTCTGCCATAGATAAATCTCCTAAATAAGTTGTTAATTTCAGATATTTATAAAAATATTTCTATTAAAATTGTTTTATTTAATCTAATTATAGTTAATTTTATATTCAAATTTATATTTAAGATTTTATAATCAAAATATATAATTTTAAAAGTCTTTAAAAATCGTTTTGTAATATTTAATGGTAAAAAATTAATAAAAAAGGGGTTTATGTATTCTTATTTAAGTAAATCTTTAGCAATTTCATGTGCTTCATCACGTTTAGCGTCCAAGTCTTCAAACATCTCGGTTAATAATTCAACAGCACACTGTTTACAGTTTCCACAAAGAATCTCACCAGCCAAACATTTCTGTTTAATGTTTTCTAATTTTTTGTCATCATCAACAAGGTGATATACTAATAATTCATAAATGGAACATTGGTCCGGTTGTCCACCTAACTCTTTTTGTTCTTTAAGACTGTCACGTCCACCAGTTTTGGCGCTTTTAACTTTTTTGGTTGCATCTTTAATGGAATCTGTTAAATAAATAGCAGTTTTTGGTTTACTGCTACTCATTTTTTCTCCGGTAAGTCCTGTCATGAAACGATGGAACGTTGCAGAAGGTTCTATAAAACCTAATTCTTCATTAAATTTAGCTGCTAAATCCCTAGTTAAACGTATATGTGGGTCCTGATCTGGTCCAACAGGTACAATAACGGGTTTTGGTCCACCATATTCTTCAAGTTGTGGATGTAAAATATCAGCTACCTGTAAAAGGGGTGTGTAAATATGGGCAACATTGGTACTGTTGTCAAATCCATAAATACTTCTCATTTGACTAAACGTAACCTTTTTACCTATCAGATATGCTAAATTTTTAACATCCTCATTTTCGGATTGCAGATATAAATGGAAGTTTTCCTTTGTAACATCCAACCCCAGAGCAATATAATTTTCAATATATTCTGTTAATGCTAATTCTCTGGCTTCTTCTTTTGAAATTCCACGTGCAGCATATGCTTCCATATCGGCTATTGAAAGATAAATGTCTGAACCTTTCTTCTGATACCATTTCAATTGGTCTACAACCATTTTATGTCCAATATGCATTCTGCCACTAGGCATCATACCTGTCATTGTAGCAAATTCTTTATTGTTTTTTAATGCATCAGTAATCTTATCATAATCTCTGTGACCGAATATTATTCCTCTTGTCATTAATTTACTGGCATCAGGAATGTCATTTACCACATCCTTAAATGCTTTGATACCAAACTGTTGTGTAAGTTTTTCATAATCTATAATTGAAGAACCCCATGGATCTATCATATCCATATAATCACTCCCTTATTCTTTTTATGGTCTTGTCCATTCTACATTGTAATATGTTATATCATATTCATCGTCAACTACAGCCAGAAGTAATGTTTTTCGAACACCATGTGCTACCCGTACATAACTTGAAAAATCTCTTACCTTGATTGACTGTTCTTCTGATAATATTTTTACTAAAAAGTTTGAATGTCCGTCTCCAGGTGCATGTCCTCTTTCATATATTCTGAAGTCACTACCATATTTAAATCCGGTTTTAACAATATAACCTCTTATACGAAGATCTTTATAAACAAGATAATGGGAAAAAATTTGTTTGTCCCTGATTATATTTGTCATATGTTCAACGCTTATTATACCTTCATTATCATCATAGATTTCTATTTTATCTTTTTCAAGCAGGTATAATGCTTCAATAAATGATAATTCTAATCCGGAATCTGTTAAATTTCCATAATATCTTTTATTATATAAATTATGTGCATGTTCATGTTTAACAATTACTCTGTCATCTTTTAATTCTGAATACATAGGAATAATAACACGTCCTTTATAATACATTTATCTTCTTTAAATAATCAATACTTTTCAATATCTGATGAACAGTATAAACTTCAATTACACAGATGTCCTTATAATTCTTTTTTTCAAGAAGTTCAAATAGTCTTTCAAAGTCAATATTGTGTGTTCCAAGAGCATCGTGCATATCATAGGAACCATCATTGTCACTAAGGTGGATATGATGAATATCATCACTTTTCAACATTTCATCAACACTAAAACCATTATTGTGGCCGTGACCTACATCCAAAGTAATTCCGGAATGTATTTTGCAAGCAACGTCCTCATATAATGCTTCAATATTGGTGTATAACAACCTTTCAAGTAAGGGCATATTTTCCACACACATCATCACACCATACTCTTCAGCCTGTGATTGCAGATATTTCAAGGATTCAATATTATACTTGAGTATCTTATCAGGAAATTTCAATGCCATAACAGGAATTGAACCTGGATGGACAGTGACACGTTTGGCATCAAGTTCATTTGCTATTTTAAATGATGAAATCATCTCTTCAATTGATGCTTCTCGGATTTTATCAATATGTGATGAAATATTTATATCAGACATAGGTGCATGAATACTAATACCTAAATCGTAATTGGAAATATCATCTGCAGTAATATTTTTATAGGGATATTCCGTAATTATCTCAAGATATTTCAATTTGTTATTATCCACAAATTCCAATATGTTCTCTATTTTTGCAGGATACATTCCCAGTGTTGAAACACTAATTTTCATGATATAACTCCTTAAAATAGTTCTTCATTTCTTAAACGAGCATAAACAGGTTCATCTTTTTTCATAGCTTTAATGATTATTTCTGCCATTTCAATATCCTTTTTAAGTCTTATATTGGCTTTTTTACCAACAGTAGCGGTAAACAGATATTCATCTTCAACAATAATATCATAACTTGAACCGATATCTTCCTTCATGAAGTTCAAAGACAAATAGTTACCTGAAACATTAACGTTTATTGGTACTTTATTGTCAATTTCTTTCACATCTAATTTTGTTACTTCAATACTGATTCCTGCACGTTCTTCTATCTGTGCAATTGTTCTACCATTTTTACCAATTACTGCTCCTGTATGGTCTTCATCAATTTCCAACAAGGCACGATTTTCAGAAATAAGTGACACTTCCATAATAGCATTAGGAGCTACACGATTAACTTCTTTTCTTATGACCTTTTCAACTATTTTACTGACAGGACTTTTTTCTTCCTCTTTGTTATTTTCTGATTGGGTTTTATTCACATCCATTACTATGGTCTGTTCACCATAAGTGTAGATTTCATAGAACAATTCTCCACTTTCAAAGTCCTTAATTTCAATAACAGGCCTTGCAAGATCTGCTTCCAACATACCGCTAGGAACTTTGACAGTTAATTCTATTGAATAAACAGTGTCAATTTCTCCATTTTTAATATAAATAGCTGTATCAATAACTGATGGTATAATTCCCAGTTCAAGCCGTCCAAGGAATCTTTGAACAGCGTCAATAGCTCTGGTTGCATGAATTACACCTATCATACCAACACCAGCCAACCTCATATCAGAATATATTTCAAAGTCTCTTGTTTTTCTTACTTCATCGAATATGGTGTAATCAGGTCTTACCAGCAGCAGTATGTCTGCAGTATTTTCCATATCTCCTTCAAGCGGAGCATATTGTGTAATGTTATCATCTAAATTCAAGTCTCTTGGTGATTCCATAGTTTTAACTAACTGTTCTAAATCATAATAATAATATTCGGCAAGTGCCTGGGCAAATGTTGATTTACCTGCTCCCGGAGAACCTGCTACAAGTATTCCCTTTGCCTGATTGGATAATCTTTCAAGTAATTTATCAGATACATTATAATCTTCAAGATCCAATTTGTTCACAGGTTTTATTGCAGTTATTTCAAATCCATCAGAAAATGGAGGTTTTGCAATAGTTACTCTTAAATCACCAAACTGAATAACTTTAGCTCCAAGTTTGTCAATTTCAATAAAACAGTCATGTCTAAGTTTTGCCTGTTCAATAACCTCTTTAGCAATTCTGTCCAAATCCTTATATCTAAGTGGAACATAATCTATTTCAACAAGTTCAACCTTTCCGGGAGTTCCTCTTTTACCGATAGGAGTAGTGTTCTCTCTTAAATGTACAGAAGACATATTTTCTAAAAAGTAACTTTCCAGTTCTGTTTTATCCAGATGTATTGGTCCTTCTTTCTGGTAAAAATAGGTTTCAATACCCTGAGCTTCTGCAATATCATACTGTAATTTGTCACTAGTTAGGAGTATGGCATTATGTTTTCTTGCAATGTCTCTAATCATTGCATCAATTTCACCACCACCAGCAATGGATATTTCATCCAATTGTGGTCTTCGACCAACAAAACTTATTGAAATTTTACCCTCATCGCTTAATTTTCTAAGTTTTTTTATCTCATCAATACCAAGATAACCCAAGTCTTTCCTTCTGTTTGCATGATTTTCAATCTCTGATAATACTGCTTCAGGTATTAATACTTCCGCATCTTCATATTCTTCCTGAACTAATTGACAAACCATCTGATCAATAAGAATACTTGTATCGGGTACTAGTTTTGTCAAAATAATACCTCCTTACTCCTTGTAAATCTCTTCAGGATTAAATACTAATTTTCCAACATTTTTAACAGTACTTGCATCTGATGATAATTTCTGATAAAAACAGGAGTAATGTCCAGTATGACATGCACCACCATTTTGTTCTATCTTGTATATTATTGCATCTTTGTCACAATCAAGAAGTATCTCTTTAACTATCTGAGTGTGTCCTGATTCTTCACCCTTAAACCATATTGCATTGCGACTAGTGCTATAATAATGTGCCATTCCACTTTCAATAGTTTTATTGAATGCTTCTTCATCAGTAAACGCTACCATTAATATTTCATTGGTTTTATAATCCTGTGCTATAGCTGTTGCTAATTTTTTTCCGTTTATTTCATGTCTGAAGTTAGGTTTAATCATATTCATTCCCACTTAGTTGGATAATTTTTCTATAGCTTCAGATAATGAAATAGTAACCTGTTCTCCACTATCCATGTCCTTGAGTGTAACAGTATTTTCTTCAACTTCACTTTGACCAATCATTATCACATTGTTGATATTGTTGTTGTTTGCATAGGACAAATTCTTTTTAAGTTTTTTACCTTTCAAATCAATATCAGTAGTAATATCATTTGCTCTAAGTTGTTGTGCAACTTTTATTGCATCCAACTTAAATTCTTTCTTAACTGGTACAACAAGAACTTTCTGTAAGTCATTGCTTGGTGTTTGAATGTTCTGTCTATGATATGCTTCCATAATACGGTCAAATCCAAATGCAAAACCTGTTGATTCTACTTCTTCAGAGTCAAAAAGGGCTGTTAAATTGTAGGTTCCTCCACCAGTAATCTGTTTTTCAGCACCTAAGTCAGGCACATATATTTCAAATACAATTCCAGTATAATAATCAAGTCCACGTGCAATTGATAGTTTTACATTATAATCTTCAAATCCAAATGTTTCAAGAACTTCCAATGTACTGCATAACTGACATACAGCATCATAACTTGCTTCAATTTCACTTACAACATCTTTTAAGCATTCTAAGTCTTCAAGTGTTCCATTTACACTAATGATTTTGTTGATTATGTCTTTGTATTTTTGGTCAATTGAACATTCATCTAATATACTTTCAAGTAATTCAAAGTCTTCCTTATCAATACTTGCAATAATTCTGGTGGTGTCCTGGGCTGAAACATCCAAATATTTCAATACTCCTTTAATAATACCTAAGTGTCCTATTGCTACTTCGTAATTGTTTATTCCAACTTTTTTCAATGCTTCATTGGCCATGGCTATAATTTCTGCTTCATTATATACTGGAGTTCCACCAATAACTTCTATACCGAACTGCCAGAATTGTCTGAAACGACCTGCTTGTGGTCTTTCATATCTGAAACAGCTTCCAAAATAATACATTTTTAAAGGTTTGGCAGCTTTCTGAAGATTATTGTTGTATAATCTTGAAACGCTTGCTGTTAATTCAGGACGTAATGCTAAATCTCTTCCACCTTTATCCTGGAAGTGATAAATTTCATCTTTAATACCTTCTCCACTTTTGGTGGTGAAAAGTTCCAAATCTTCAAAAATAGGTGTTTTTATTTCCTTAAATCCATACTTTTCTACAACACTGCGGATAGTGTTTTCAACATATTTTCTTTCTTCCATGTCCTCAAACAGGAAGTCTCTTGTTCCTCTTGGTTTATTAAATTCCATAATATAACAACTCTAATTCATAACAATACATGGTATTATTATTCCTTTTTAATATCCAAATACATAGGAATACTTACACATAATTAACAAATCATGGATAAACAAACCCACATATTAAGTAATTTTAACAATCTATAAAAAATATCAAACATCCACTTAAATAAATACGTATTATTTGGTATTTACTTAAACAGAGATTTAAAATTTACAAATCATTATTAATATATATAATTAATAATATATAGAATTTTAGATAGAAAAAATAAAAGATGAAAATCATGATAACCGGAAAAACTAGAATAATCGGCGTAATAGGTCATCCAATAGAACATAGTATGTCACCTCCAATGCATAACAATGCTTATGAAGAGTTAAATATGGATTATGTTTATGTAGCATTCAATGTATTACCGGAAAATATAGATACATTGATACAGTCATGTAAAACAATGGGAATTACTGGTTTAAATGTTACAATACCACATAAAACAACAATAATACCATACCTTGATGAAATAGATCAAACTGCTCAGAAAATAGGTGCAGTAAACACAATTCAATTTAAGAATGGAATAGCAAAAGGGTTTAATACTGATGGGATAGGAGCAATAAAATCATTGCAGGCACACACATCACTTGAAGGAAAAAATGTATTAATCATTGGAGCCGGTGGAGCATCCAAGGCAATATCATTCACATTACTTAATGAAAATATTAATTCTCTAATAATAGCAAATCGTTCTAAAGAAAATGCTAATGATTTAATTGAAAATATAAAAAATCAAAGTAACTTTGAAAACATATCCTATATAGATTTAGAAAAATGTGATGAATTCATTGAAGAGGTTGATATAATAATTAACACAACACCTATAGGAATGTATCCAAAACATGAAGTCCAGCCACCAATCAAAACAGATAAAATAAATGAAAAACATGTGGTTATGGATATAATATATAATCCACTTGAAACAAAGTTATTGGAAAAATCAAGAATAAATGGTGCAACTACAATAAATGGAACATCCATGTTAATTAATCAGGGACTGGCTTCATTCAAGATATTCACTGGATGTGAAGCTTCATATGAATCATTTGAAGAAGCTTTGTTAAATATATTATAAATTAATATTCTATTAATTAAAAGATAATTTCTTTTGTTACACTTTTTTATTTTTAACTTTTTGAATACTTTTTTTTAATCATTTTTAATTATTATATTGTGTTTTCTAAAACATTTTATATTCCATTATATGAAAAATTAAAATTAATTAAATTTTTTTATCATAATTTGAAAAATTTCTTATATTTCTAATCAATAAAAACTGATTTTTTTGGCGGATTTTTTAAATGATTTTATGTATAATTTATTAAAATTTTTTAGAGTAATATTATTCTTTTTTTCATTTATTGGGCTAAAATTAATTATTTTTGTAAAATACTTTATTAGAAAACTATATAAGGGGGGGGGGAACATATATATAATTAACTTGATAGAAAAAGGTCTGGAACGGTTATTAATTTTGAGTAGTAATATTAATAATTATTCGATTCTATTACTACCCATGAGTATAGAATAACAAAATCTGTTATTCTAATAATAACTTTTTCTTCACTATTCTATTAAGTTATAGGGTTAATTTTAGGAAAATAAATCAAAAAATCTTAAAAAACATTAAATTAATTATTAATTGATTAATTATGTTTTCATATACAATTATTCTAAGATTAATCCTATTAAAAAATAATAAAATGGAGGAAAAACTTATATGTCTAAAAGATTCTTAAAAGTATCATTACTAGGTTTACTGCTTGTAATGTGTATGTCAGTAACAATGGCAGCAGATGTCTCAGAAGACACAACAACAGAAGTAACAATACCAAGTACGGAAATTGAAGAACCTACAATAGATGTAGTAGAAAATGATAATGTAGGACAAACAAACCAAGTAAATAGTTATAACCCAATAACTACTGATACAGTAATTAATGACAGTACATGGGATAATCAAACATATGAAGTATCAAATATAACAAGTAATGTTAATGATAAAATCATTACAAAAAATATTAAAAGTAATATAAAAACAGAAAATTCTAACATAATCTTAAATAGTAATAATTTTGATGATTATGTTTCTGACGGTAAATTTAATGATAATGTGACTGAAGGGGATACAATTGATATTCAAGGTAAGTTAGATGGTTCTCGTTTTGCTTTAAATGTCAATAAACCAGTAAATATTATTTCATCTACTCATGATGCATATATTGATTTCCATACGGGTACTTATCGTCGTTATGGTGAAAGTAGTGGTGGAATATTCCAAGTAACTAAAGAAGGTTCTGGAACAAACATTACTGATATAATATTTTATACAACAAGAGTCTCAATCGAAAATACTTCCGATGTATATATAAATAATATTAGTTGTTTAGATGAATCTGCAGGTATTGGTAATGGTGTTGGATCATTTACTGTACGAGAAGGATCTGAAAACATCACAGTTACAAACAGTTACTTCAAAGCTAAGGATAATGGTGGACATAGTAATGTAGTATTCGCTGCTGCATACAATTGTCTATTTGAAAACAATACAGTAGAAAACTATGGAAACAATGCACTTGTGGGAAATACACTATATTTAACAACATATAATGTCGAACAAGCAAATCCAAAAACCAATATTAATATTACTATACGAAATAACACTATTCGCTCACATATTACTATACCTATGGCTACTTGTTGGGGATTAGTACTTGAAGGTAAAGGACATCTCATAGAAAATAATTATATAGCTGCAGGTAATGCTGTTGTTTCCCAGTATGCTGATAGTGATTATGATTTTGAAACAATTATTGATGGAATCACTTTTAGAAATAATTATATTGAATATGGTGGACCACAGTTCTATTTCCCTGGAGAAGTATATAACAACACAATAAATGGATTTGCCAATTTTGGAAATATTAAAGCATATAACAATACATTAGACAAAGTAAGAATAGAAAACAATACATTGTTTGAAAATAACACTGCAAAAGAAATAAACATCACAGGAAAAAACAATAAACTAAATAACAATGAAGTTTATTCCGATGAGGACTATGCTGTATTTGTTAGTGGTGAAAATAATACTTTATCTAATAATAAATTTGCTAGTCTTGGTGGTCGTGGTGAACCAGCTATAAGTAATTCAACTGGTTTTTTTTCAATAAATAACACGGAAGAGTTTTCTAGAACATTTTACATTGATGCAAATAATATTAATAATTATACTAATAATAACTCTAATATATATACATTTAAAGAGGATGTTATTTTAAAAGATGGTGATATCATTCTTTTTAATTTTGTTTCTTCAGGAAATATCCAATTTAAAGTTACAACAACTGGAAATATTACTATTAGAGTAATTGATCCACTAACTAAAATTTCAAGATTGGACGTTACTGCATCAAAATGTTATATAGTTAATTCATCTATTCCTCGTACTATATTACAAGGACCAGCACCTAAAATTTTAATAAATTCTATTGTTGGGTCTATTCAAGGTACGGGGGATGTAACTACTGAAAATTCAGTTATATGTTTTGAATTTACAAATAATACTTATGTTGTAAGTTGTGGTAATCCACGTGTTACAACCAAACAGACAATTTCCAAAGATACAGGTTATTTCTTAGATTCAGTCAATGAAACAAGTAGGATTTTAGTTCACAGATTTTTACCATCTTATGCAAAATGGTATACTCCTAATATATATGTTGATAAACAGTTGTACTTTGAAAATATTCCTGGATATGGGGATATTGATGCTAATGTAACATTTGTGGAAGGTTCTGAATTTACTACTGTTAATGGAATAACTTTTAAACAAAATGTTTATGTGAACACTGAAAATATTAAATTTACAAATTGTATATTTAATGGTGAAGTAATAGTTAATAATTCATTTGTAACTATAGAAAATTGTACATTTGGGGGTAAAATTTCTTTAAACAATTCGAATTCGTTAAAATTTGAAAAAAATATAATTACTTCAGAAAATTCTATAAGTATAGTTAATAGTAGGTTAATAACTATCAATAATAATACTATTACAACTGCTGCAGATAATACTATTGTATTTGATGAGGAATCTAATAGTAACACAGTGAAAAACAACATATTAATAGCTAATACATTACTTGGTGATGATAGTGTTGTTGGTGGAGATAATACTGTAGAAGACAATGGTCCTTCATATAATACAAGTATTGAAATCACAAGTGATGATTCATTATATAAAAATGATGAAGGTAATGTAACAATAACAGTTTACAGTTTATTAAATAATACTCCTGTTGATAAAGGTTATGTTGAAGTTTACTTGGATGGTGTACTTCAAGGTATTAAACCATTAGTGAATGGTCAGATTACATTAGAAGTAAATACTGAAAAATCATCATTAGGTGCTGTTCCTCTTAAAGTATGGTATTATGATGGAAAATATGCAAACAATGTAACATCAATAATTGTGGACATAGTAAAATCCAATGTATCAATAACCTTTAATCAATTCTCTGCAAAACTTAACGAGAAAGCAACAGGTACTGCTATATTCCTTAATCAGAAGGGTAATCCTATCCGAGACACGAATGTTACTTTCACTGTTGGTCGTTCAAGTTACACGGTTGAAACGGTTGATGGTGTTGCAACATTAAATGAAATGGTTACTAGGGAATGGTTAGATGCTGGTAAGATAGCAGTTATTTTCCCAAGTACTGATGCATACAATGCAAACTCTACTACTATCACTTTGAATACTAGTAAGGCTGATGTTCTTATGGTGCCTGTTGTAAGTGTGGATGGTAATGTTGCAGATGTTGAGTTAACTTTAAGTGATGCTCTAGGAGCGAATGTTACTGATGGTAGGGTTGTGTTGTCTACTTTGGATGGTCAGGAGTTAGCTTCTGGTAGGGTAAGTAATGGTAAATTCATATCTAATGTTGCTCTTCCTGAGGGTTATTCTGATGAGTACCTTGTTGCTAACTTTACGGGCAGTTATTATTATAATGATTTTGTGCGTAATGTGAAAATTACTCAGATGTTAAACAGTACTATATCATTGGATACTAATAGTCCGTTGTATGGTGAAGAGTTAGTTATCACTGGTAAACTTGTGGACAGTAAGAATACTCCTATTGGTGGTGCTAATCTTACATTAAACCTTAACGGTTCTAAAGTAATTGTAACTACTAATGATGATGGTGAATATAATTACACTTACACTCCAGGCCTTGGTGTAAACAGTCTCACTGTAACATTTGATGGTACGGTTGATGTTTATGGTAGTAGTGCTAGTAAGGATGTTACTATCCGTGATACTGACCGTGAAATGAACGAAGTACTAGACAGGTTAGATGAATTAACCAGTGAAAATGCTAAACTTAAAGAACAGTTAGAAAATCTTACCCAGTTAAGTAATGATCTTAAAGAACAGTTAGCAAATCAGACTAGTGAATTGTCAGAACAAAATGCAGCTTTACAACAGCAAATCAATACTTTATCAACAATCATAAGTGCTTTAACTGATATTATTGATAAACAGAATGAACAAATTGCTGCTTTAACCGCACCTGAAAATACAACTATTGTATTGAATCAGGTAACTGATGCTAAATTCAAAGCTAATGTTGTTATTAGTGGTATGTTAAACAGTCAGAAAGGTATGGCTTTATCTGGTCAGAAAATCACTTTAACTATTGGTGAAACTAGTGTAAATGTTACTACCAAGAATGGTGAGTTTGAATACACAACCTCATTTAAGGTTACTGGTGAACAGACTGTTACAGCAAGTTATGCAGGTAATGACAATTACAACCCAAGTGAAGATACAATATCTTTCAATGTTGATAAACAGGATGTTATTGTAAGTGTTGATCCTATTGCTGATGCTAGTTACGGTGATAGTGTAACTATTACTGGTAAGTTTACTGATGCTACTGGTAAAGCAATTTCCAACAGTAATGTTAGAGTTGTTGTAAACGGTAAAAAATACATTGCAAGAACCGATAAAACAGGTGCATACTCAGTTGATGCTAAAGTATCACAGGTTGGTGAAAACACAGTTACAGTAGGTTACGCCGGTAACACAAACTACAACGCATACGAAGACACAATCACATTCAATGCAGATAAACAGGACGTAATAGTAACAGTT
>OCVV011285822.1_pt1 | contig 25782 bp, 29 predicted proteins | sample 1539721 | NCBI WGS metagenome assembly OCVV01 (sample SAMN02144230, study PRJEB22623) | gut metagenome | biome: sheep rumen | host: Ovis aries | place: New Zealand
GAGGCAGAGCTTCAAATGCTTTGCCTCCTTTTTTGCCGCCGGGTGGTTTTTATCTTTCCGGGTGTCGTGCTGACCAAAGCTTCTTTGCGCTTGGTTCCCATTCCGCTGCATACGCATCACATTTTGAGCAGAGATGTTCACAGCTTTCCGGACTGAGCATATCTGTGCTTTTTGCCCCTGTCTTTTCTATGATGCTGCGCAGATACTGCGGATTTTCAAGCATAGGACAGGGACGGAGCATATTTTCGTTGAACGGTTGCCCCTCCTGATACGCCTTGAAAAGAGGCTGTTCCAGGCACTCTTTAAGCGGCATGTCATGGATGTTGGCACTGGAGTAATGGATAAACACGCATGGTTCAACGTCCCCGTTGGGGTTGATGTGGCAATAATATTTCCCTCCCGCAATGCATCCGCCTACGAACTCACCATCGTTTTGGAAATCCATCAAAAAGATGGGTTTCCCTCCTTCAAACCCTCTGACTTCGCGGATCCTGTGATACATGTATTCCCTTTGCGCTGCTGTCGGGATCAGTTCCGGCGCTGCATCATTGCCAACAGGCATATAGTGAAAATACCATGAGAAAGCCGCTCCTTTTCTGATCAAAAAGTCAAAGAATTCATCGCTTGTAACCGCATCGATATTGTTGCGCGTATAACATACAGACGTTCCAAACACGAGGCCTTTTTCCTTCATAAGCTCCATGGAATCGGTCACCTTCCGGAAAACACCGTTCCCCCGTCTGCCGTCAGTTGCTGCTTCAAACCCTTCAATACTCAAGATCAGAAGGATGTTCTTACAGTCCAGGATATCTTCACAAAACGGCTCGTCAATGAGTGTCCCGTTCGTAAAGATCATGAACCCGCAATCCGGATGTTCTTTTGCGAGCGCTACGATATCCTTCTTCCTGCAAAGAGGTTCTCCTCCAGTCATCAGGTACTCATGGACTCCAAGCTCTTTTCCCTGACAAACCAGATTGTTCATGTCTTCATACGACAAATTCAGCGTTTTTGTATATTCTGAAGCCCAGCACCCGGCACAGTGAAGGTTGCATGCACTCGTCGGATCGAAAAGAATAATCCATGGGATCTTCATCCCCAGTTCCTTTTCTTTCCTCTTCGTCTGCCTGAATCCGGAAAAGCCCCCTTCATATCCCAAGGACATCATAAGTCCCTTGATATAGTCCGTATCGTAATTTTTCAGGAGGTTATCCATGAAACCTGTCCATTTTCCTTCTTTTCCAAACGCTTCCCGCAACGCATCATACGCTTCCGGCTTCCATCCGTCCCCAAGGACTGCCTCAATCGCATTCACAACTCCCACATATCCGTTTCTCCGCCCTTTTTCTGTCTTCCGGACAACGGCGTTCAGTGCCACTTCAAAAGCTTTCCTCTCTGCTGCATGTGTAATCGTTCCCATTTCCTGCTCCCTCTTTTCGTTTTATGTATGATCAGTTATTATTTGGCCAGCAAAACAGTTTTGATCAAATCGCCTGCTTTTGGTCTCGTTCCATAAATCAACACGCCTGCCCGATATATTTTCGCTGAGAACACCCCTACAAGGACAGCCGATACAATCAGGATTGCAACAGATGCCGCCACTTCTCCTGCCGGCACAACGCTCATGGCAATTCGCGCAAACATAACCATGGGAGATGTAAAGGGGATAAACGAAAACACCTTCACCAGAAGGCTGTTGATTCCGTTACCTGACATAGCCTGGACAGTGACCAGAAAACCAATAATAAAAATCAGGGTGACCGGCATGGTGGCCTGTCCAACCTCTTCCAGCTTTGTTACTGTTGATCCGGTCGCTCCATATAAAAACGCATAGATCAAGAAGCCCAGGAGGAAAAACAAAAGCATGTAGCCGAGCAGGGATGCCGGAACGCTGAAAAGCGACCTTATTAATACATTGCCTCCCCAGTATGCTTCATTCAGCCGGAACGAAAGCATGGCCGTTCCGAAAATGCAGACCAGTTGTATCAGCCCGGCAACGGACGAAGCAAGTACCTTACCGAAAATCATAGGCAACGGCTTCACGCTTGTAATCAACAGTTCCATGGCACGGGAGCTTTTCTCAGCGCCAACACCCGTTGCGATACTCTGTCCGTAATAAACAATTACCATATACAACGCCATGATCATTATATAGGTATAAAGGAAGTTTTCCCGCTGATCCTTTCCAAGGCTTATTGTCTCGTGGGTGATCACTGAACCCATCGCGTTATTGACCTGCAAGGAAGAAAGTCCTGCTTCATAAAGGCAGTTTCTGGTATACGCCTCCTGCATGGCACGATCTGCCGCAGATGTATTGTTGTCATACAAGCTGACGTCACCAGTGTAATAAATATAGGAATGCACATCTGTCAGCACAAAGGCACATGTAATGTTGCCGTCCTTTATTTCTCTTAAAATATCTTCTTCGGGCTTATTCACTTGTTCTATGGCATCTGTTTGGAACGCCTCTGCGAAAGCCTGCAGGTAGATGTCCCTCATTAGATCCGCATTGCTTCCCAGCATATCGTCTGACAATGTAATCCATACAACATCCCTCTCCGCAGGTGATGTATCACCACGTATAAAAACATTCTTGATTCTGGGAAAAAAAACAGCCAGGACAACGCCTGCCATGATCACAATTGTAGTGATAAGATATCCCTTTGACTTGAAAAACTTATTTAATTCGAATAGAAACACTGCCCTAAACGCGCTCATTTTCGGCCTCCTTTCCAGCGGCATTTTTGCCTTGCGTGTACTGGATGAAGATTTCATTTAGTGATGGCTCGTAGACGCCAATTTCATCAATATCAAAATGGCCTACCAGGTATCCCATAGCCTCTTTCCTTAAACTTGGGTCGTTCAGAGAAAATATAATTTCATGTGCGTTTACCCTTTCGCATCTTTGTCCCAAGGTATCCAGCATCTTATCTGCTTCACCTGTACGGATCCGGAGCTTATCTCCGGCATAACTCTTTTTGAGCTGATACAGATCCCCGTTTAAAGCAATCTTTCCGTCCTGAATGATTGCAACCCTGTCGCAGAACTCTTCCACGTAATTCATTTGGTGGCTCGAAAAAATGACAATTTTGCCGAGCCAGATCTGTTCGGCGACCACTTCTTTCAGCAGCTTGGCATTAACCGGATCCAGACCTGAGAAGGGTTCATCCAGCGCTATGACATCCGGATTGTGGGCGAGGGCTGTGATCAACTGTATCTTTTGCTGGTTGCCCTTGGATAATGTCTCCAGCTTCCGTCCCGCCTCCTTTGTCATTCCCATCCGGTCCAGCCAATGGTCAACTGCCTTTTGTGCATCCGCCTTGGAAAGGCCTTTTAACATTGCAAAATAAACAAGCTGTTCTTTTACCTTCCGCTTGGGGTACATGCCTCTCTCCTCAGGAAGATAACCAAACTTTATTTGTCTGTAATCTATTGGCTTTCCATCAATTTCTACCGCCCCGCTGTCTGCGGCAAATACATTCATCAGGATTCTGATCGTTGTTGTTTTCCCGGCTCCGTTTCTTCCGAGCAGTCCAAAAGCGCTTCCATCTTTAGCGGAAAAAGAGAGCCCTTTCAAAACCTGTTTTTCGCCAAAGCGTTTATGTATGTCTTTCAGTTCAAGAATCATTCCGTCCCTCCTCTTTCCGTTCCATATGGACGTATCGTATCATCAAAAAAATAACATCATACAAACAGGAGACCTGCGCCTCTTAGGAGGAGTACCCTAATGCTTTTAAGCTATCCTTCGCACAATGCGTGCCCATGTATTCTGAACGGTTTGAAAGAGCCTATAGTGATTCTCAGCCTCTCTGGCATAGCTTTCAAACTCTGTCAAAATGTTCAGAAACCGGCCATCCATAAAGTAGACTGACATTATAGGCAATGTTGTCTCAAGGGCCTGCCTGATGGCATTCATTCGCAGTGCATAATTATCTTTGTCGGTGATGTAAATCATCAAAGGCTTGTAGCGGATCCAGCCAATGCACGCGTTCAGAAACCGTTCGTTGATATCGGCAGATTCGGTTGTCATAGGCTTAAGCTGTAGAGGAAGGGAACCTTCGAGAAGATCCTGATACGATGAGAAACCATCATGAAATGTATAACAGGGAATTTTTAATACCGTTCTTTCCTGAAGAAGCGTCGAAAGAAATGTGTCTTCTCCTCTGGCGCCAGGCGGATTGAAAAAGGGGAACGTCTTTTGCGGATCAGTTAAATTGATGCACAGGTTTGCCCCGGAAATAAACTTGCAGCCGTTCAATTCTGGAACATCTTGTGTCCTTTGATTAATAAGGATTTCGGTTGATGCATAAGTAACTCCTCCGCTTTCAACCAACCTTTTTATTTCATCCCACTTCACGATATCGTTGCTGATTGCTTCAATGAACAGGCGAAATATGGTCTTAGTAAGCGTGTCGTCAAATCGAATCTGTGGAATGGGAGAGATGTAGCCGCAGTGATAGCCGTGGGTGTAGTCGGCTTTCGGGATTTCTTTTAGATGAGAAGCGATAACCTTTTGTCCGCTCCAAAGACACACGTCGTTCTTTTTTGTTACTGCCATAGGATATTCGTCGTCATCCAAAAACAGCAGGTAATCCATTTTACTCTCGATGGCAGCAAACAAGACTTCGTTTCTTTTTCCTGCGTATCCCGATCCAAACAGAGCGTCCAGATCTTCATTTGTATACTTGCCGCTTCCCCGTATTCGTTCAAGGCTTCTAAGCGTGTTTTTTTCACCCACAAAGGTAATGCTTTCAAATGCGTCGACAATCTCCTGGGGAAGGTTCGTGTAATCCGTTGACTGTGTGTCACGGTATTCAACGTCATACGAAACAAAAAGATGAAGCCTTAAATGATCTGTTCCATGAAGTTCTTTTTTTGAGGCTTCCCATGCGCGAAGATGCGAAAGAAGAACCTTTTTAAAATTCCTTCTCCCGGTTGCAAAACCAATACCCATCTGTCTGTCTTTCATTTATATCCTCTTTCTTCATACCACTTCTTTTTTCATAAAAGGTGTCTTATATGGCAGTTTTTAATAAATGTTAACAACGTAAAACCAACATTGCACAAACCCGTTTCTAAGCACCTCGTGCCATTCGTTGTGGGAGAATCCATCTTCCTCAACAAAAAAACACCGGCCTGCTGTATCTTTCGATATCAGCAGGCCAGCTTTATATAAAACGGCCCGGCACAGGAAGCCTCTCCTCGCCAGCCATGTTCATAGACATCGATTTTGAACTCGTTTGAATCCCATGTTAACGACCTGTTATGCTGCCTTTGGAAAGATCTCTGCCATAGTTAAAGACCATAGATTTCCATTTAAGTTTAGCGGTTTCCATCCATGAATACTCAAAAACCGGATTGGAAAGCATATCTCTGGTCATCTGCAAATCATAAATCTCGCCTGTCTTATTTCCCTGATATTGCAGCGCTTTATCTTTCAATACGAGAAAAGAAAGCTCCATCCCACGTTCGTCAAAAACACATGTCACACGATCCTCCCGAAGCGACAATCGTCCGGTTAAACACGCTTCATTCCTTCCGTCTTTTAAGTAAGCAACCCAGTTGTTAGCCCAATCAATAACAAGAACATCTCTTTGTCCGTTTAATTGGACATTTGTAACATATATTCCTGATGGGAGCGCTGCTTCTGCATTAGCGCAGCCGGTTAATACAAGCGTGGAGATTGTTATGGCAAGAAGTGCTGTTTTCAGATAATTCATAAGCTGTCTCGTTTCATCGAACAATCCGTAATGCGATATTTTTACTAATCTATCTGATCAATCAGCCCCATGCCCGCCAAAACCTCCCTGGCGCGTTCCACGTGCCTTTTTGCCACATAAATGTTTTCTCCTGCCCTGGAGTTTCCCCCATATATGTTCATGATACCTGCGTTTCCCAGATCTTGTTTAAACGAAGGTATCCCTGCGTTTTTGAGGGCAGCGATAATCATTTCCGCCTGAAGATTATCATATGCTGTAAAAACCATTTCCAGGTTCATAAGCGCAGTCATCCTTTTCACCCCTGCTTTCTTTGTGAGTGCTACTGCTGATATTTCCAGCAGCAATGGAAAAAACCGTTTCTGCCTTTTGATACACCTTGCCGTTTCGCAGATGGTTTTTATCAGAAAGAACGCATTCCCAGTTTTTGGAACGCTTTTTTTCTTACCAGCTTATCCATCGTTTCAAGGGATCCCATTTCAATCTCATGGACAGAATTTGTAATGATACCGGCGATCTCCCTGTGCGGCAAGCATGATCTGACAAGTAGTTCCTTTGTTCCGTCTGTAAGAACCATGTCCATGATCGGAATCGTTGATGAGGAGAGTTTTCCTCCTGAAGCCCAACACACATATGCCATCAGTTCTGTAAATTCCCTCAACGACACCCCTTCTTCCCTGCTTCCGCTATATGTTATGCTTTAATGACCTTTTAAAATAGATCATTTTCTAAATTCCAGTCCGAATCCTGATTTCTGACAATCACAAAAACTACCAACAGCAGTGATATAATCCCCAATGTAATCCATAGCCATTTCTTCATGTTTCTTTACCTCCCTGCCTTGAGTACAACTTTCTTTTAAGTACTACGCCTCAATATAAACCGCTCCAAACCTCCCGGATCTGTTTTGTTTTAAAACTTTTCATACTGCGCTTTAAAATCATATCTTCTGCGAACAAACTCTTTACCAACCTTTTTTCATCTCTCGGATTTATAAATCTTAAAATTTCTTTTGTTTGCTAAAGCGTCCGGAAGAAAAGAATGACGCACAAATACACAAAAGTCGCGAATCATCTTGACTCTGTACTTGGTTCATGGTGTACGCTTCTACTAAAATGAGGAGGAATAGGTTAAATGACTATATTCTCTGGAAAAAAGCGAAGGCAGATCTATAAAAAACAATATGGAAACAATCCGGTAAACGATCCGTGGCATTATTTGAGGTTGGAAAGATTGGACCTTATACGGCTGTATCATGACAATCTCAAAGCAGGAACTGTAGACGCAATTACTTGGGATGACCTGGAGATGGATGATGTGTTTTTTAGAATAAATCATACAAGAAGTTATGCAGGTGAACAGGTTTTATATCATAGGCTGCACGGATCTTCTACCGAAACCGATTGGACCGAGTTCGAACGACAAATTGAATTTTTCGATCAACATGAAGAGAAAAGAGTTATAATGGAAGACCAGCTTGCGGGAATTGGGAAAGCACAGACCAGCTATCATATGCCCGTTGTGCTCAATTATTTATGCAATACCTCTGTCCCGCGAATGGCGCTTTATCGAATACTGCAGTTACTTTTCTTTGCTTCCCTTGCAGGCGTTATCGTCCTGAACATGCAAAGCAGCGTAGTCTCGTTGATTATTATTGCATGTCTGAACCTGGTCATCTATGTTCGGGAAAAATCTAAGGCGGAAGAAACCCTATCCTGCATACAAGACCTTGTTTCAATATTGGAATTTTGTAGAGATATCAATAAAACACCGCTTTTTCGTGACATGTTACTTTCACCCGCCTTGATTACCGATATCAAACGTTTGCAGCACCTCCGTTTTTTGAGCGGTCATTTTTTGTCAAAGAAGATGGCGGCACAAGTCGACCCTCAGGGACTGATTGCAGACTATATCTTCGGAATAACCCTGTGGGATCTTGCTTCGTTTAATAAAATCGCGAAGATTGTAAAAGATAATAAAGAGGCGATCATGCGTCTGTTTGAATTTGCCGGCAAGATCGACATGGCAATATCCATCGCGTCTTATCGCAAGAGTATTGCTTACCACTGCATACCGGTTTTTTCTGAAGATAATGCCGTTTTGGCAGACAACCTCATACATCCCTTGGTCCCCGACGCGGTTCCCAATTCCATAATACTTGACCGCCATACTATCATTATGGGGGCGAACGCTTCCGGGAAATCTACTTTCATAAAAGCAGTTGCCTTAAACATTATCCTTGCACAAACCATCCACACCTGTGTTGCCACAAGGTTTGTGCTGCCTTCTGTCCAGGTAGTAACATCCATGGCGGTCCGAGATCATATCAATGCCGGCGAAAGCTTTTATGTGCGGGAAGTCAAAAACCTGAAACGAATGCTGGTTGAAATCGAGAACGGGAAGCTTGTATTTTGTATAATAGATGAGATCTTAAAAGGTACGAACACAGCTGAGCGGCTCGCTGCTGCGGAAGCTGTTCTTCGCTATCTCTCAGAGCAAAAATGCATGTTTTTGGTTGCAACTCATGATTTAGAGCTCGTTCACAGAATATCGGAAATCGTTTGCTGCTATCACTTTGATGCATCCTTTTCAAACACAGGAAGGCTTGCTTTTGATTACAAAATCAAAAGCGGCTCAGGCAGCTGCACTAATGCCATTTCTCTTTTGGAATACTATGAATTTCCTGAAGTAATATTAACCATGGCAAAATCTTTAATTGGAGGGAATACTTTATGCGAATCAGCGAGGTAGCTCAACATGTGGGATTGGATATCAGCAGTATCCGTTTTTATGAAAAGAAAGGCCTGATTGATCCCGCAAGGTCTTCAGGAAGCAATTATCGGGACTATACAGACGAGGATATCTTGCGATTGAAACAGATCATTTTGTTCAGAAAAATGGACCTGTCTATTGACAATATAAAATCTTTGATTTTGGGGAATGATGATCTTCCCAGAATTCTGCATGATCAGCAAAAAGCTTTAGAAATGGAGAAGGCGCAGATAGAAGGTTCTCTGACTCTCTGCAAAAAAATCCTTGAGGACGAAGCTTTTGAAGATATTGATATCGATTATTATCTTGCATACGTCGAAAAGGCAGAGCAGGGAGGACAAAAATTCCCTGATTTTGTCCCCGTCCTGGATCGAATTGCAGAAAACCTTGACATAGAAGGCTACCCTGGGTATCTGTTTTCCCTCTTCGTCCTGCGCAACAAATGGTTACGACGCATCGCTGCAGTGTTTATATTTGGTTTAATGGTAATTTTTCCTGCTTATGAAATTGCAACTCATATCTGTTCTGTTCTACAAGGCCACTCTGATCACATGCGGCTCGTGTTCTGGTGTTTTTATGCTGCCTTCTCAACCTCAGCATTCGTTAGGATGATAAAACCAGAAAAATAAGTATTACTTCGGTCTGTTTGTCTTCAGGCACAGGATGTGAGTTGTCGCTTTTTGCAATCGAACATCGTGTGCCTTTGCTCATTTAAAATTCAAAAACCCCTTTTGGATGAAGTTGTACATGCGCATAGATGCTATGACCACCTTCGTTTGTTTGTAACAGGCCAAAATAAAAGAGAACTTATTTCAATAACGATAGCAGCACGCACCAGTATTAGTTAGGCGTTATTATCTTTGGATTATATTTACAGAGCGGCTGTTTATAGACTTAACAAATGGATAGGGATGCACTACGACTAAGGCAATGGCCGTTATATCGGGTGTTATCTCTGTGTCAAGGTATGTAATCCTGTGCTTATCCCGGGTAACGCAAAAAAAATACCCGATACCGAAGAACAGTTCGGATAAAATAATTATTTATGATCATATAACAGTTGAATAGGGAACACCTCTTCAACTGTGAAGATCTATCTTAAAAAGGGATATATTGCAGTGCATCCATATGGCATTTTTATAGTTCAGGAGAGGCTGCAATAATCTTGCAGATGGAGGTATAATGGTTTTTAACATTATAAAGCACCAATGCTTCTTTGCCGGTTGTCAGCAGAAAGTCCGTGTTTTAGATGTTTTTTCCGGAAACGATATATTGGTGAACGAGGAAATATATATTACGGCAGACCGTTGGAGAGTTTATGTTAGCGAGAAAACAATGAATACCGGCTTTGTCAACAACATGAAAGAAGGTTCAATCTATCTTGTTTTTCTGTCTGACTCGATAGGGTATTCTTCAGAAGATAACACGCCGGTCTTTCGCCTGCAGTCCGGACAATACATTAATGCTGTTTTTAATTATGCTCCTTGTGATAACGTGATATATCCAACATCAGGAGATTCAACTTATGTTCCCTATGTAGAAGTCTCCAACAATGAGTTTTTTTCAACAAATCAGGAAGGCCTGGATGCATTTCTTTCTCTCAAAGAGGCTCTTCTTGGCACGTACTAAAAAGCTATGATACTGCATATAAACATGAATCTTCAGGCACAGGAATCAGCATGCTTTCATAACAGATTTACAGCAAATGATCCTGTGCCTTCATTTTCTTTATTTCAAGCAGTTTCCCTTTCAGACTGTTTCTCGCGTTTATCCATTACGCTCAAATAGGCAGGACGTATGATCTTCCCGGATCCCACCAGTTCTTCTATTCTGTGCGCAGTCCATCCGGAGATCCTGGCAATAGCAAAAAGAGGCGTGTAAAGCACCTGTGGGATTCCAAGCATGTCATACACAAATCCACTGTAAAAATCAACATTCGGGCTGACCCCTTTATAGATGCGGCATTCCTTTTCTATTACACCTGGTGCCAGTTTTTCTATCTTTTGGTACAGGCACAAATCTCTGTTCCGCCCTTTTTCCTCTGCAAGCCGCTGAACAAAACCTCTGAATATCTGCTCTCTGGGATCCGAAACAGAATAGACTGCATGCCCCATTCCATAAATCAGTCCTTTCTGGTCAAAGACTTCTTTCCTCAATATCCGCTTTAAATAAAACACTATCTCTTCATCGTTTTCCTGATCTTTGATGTTGTCACGAATGTTGTCCATCATCTGCACAACCTTGATATTTGCACCACCGTGTCTTGGGCCTTTCAGCGAAGACATTGCAGCCGCGATCGTAGCATATGTATCACTGCCGGAAGATGTCACAACCCGGGTTGTGAAGGTAGAGTTGTTTCCTCCGCCGTGTTCCATATGCAGTACAAGTGCAGCATCCAAAACACTGGCCTCTGTAGGGGAATAAGTCTGGTCAGGGCGCAGCATCATCAGAATGTTCTCTGCCGTTGATAGTTCCGGGTCTGGCCGGTGTATGTACATGCTTCCCTTGTTTTCATAGTGGCTGTATGCATGATAAGCATATATAGCCAGCATTGGAAAGGTGGCGATCAGCATCAGGCACTGTCGGAGGGCGTTCGGGATGTCAATGTTTTGAGCATACGGATCATAGGATGCAAGGGTCAACGTGCTGCGCGTCATTGAATTCATAATGTCTTTGGACGGCGCTTTCATAATGACATCTCGAACGAAATTGGTCGGAAGATCCCGGAATTTCGTAAGCATCTTAATAAATCCATCCGCCTCTTTATCATCAGGCAGTTCGCCAAAAATCAATAGGTAAGTAAGCTTCTCAAAGGCAAAACGATCTTTGCAATATCGCTCAACCAGATTTCTGATGTCATATCCTCTGTACCACAGTTGCCCATCACACGGTATTCTCATCCCGTCTTCCTCTTTAAAAGCAGTGATTTCAGAAATCCGGGTAAGCCCGGTCAACACCCCCTTGCCATGAATATCTCTAAGCCCGCGGTTTACATTGTGAACACGAAACAGTTCATCTGGTATTTCATCATTTTTCACACATAGATGCATTTTCGAAACAGAATAATCATATAGTTCCTTTTCAAAACTCAACGTCTGTCCCCCATTTCAATCACAGAAGACGCCTATAAAAAGGCGAAATTAAAAAGCTGTTCTTTGCGACTATCATGGCCGGCGTTTATAGTATTGCTTAATATTACAAACACGCCAATAACCTTTCCGTTATAAAGAATTAACATCAGAGTTTTGTCGTTTACTGTATTTTTTCGGTTTTCAGCAGAAAAAAGCCAGCAACCGAAGCCATCCTCTGCTTGTAGTTGCTGGCATTAATAAAATATATGTTCTTGTGATTGGGGTTTCCTAATGTTCTAACGCCTGGCCAGAACAACCTTTTATTCTTTAACACGCCCCGGTTCCGCGTCCCTGGTTTCAGCCGGTTCCATGCTGCATTCTATTACCGTTCCATCTTCAAGGATCTCGAATTCGTATTCCTTTTCTTTGAACAAAAAAGCAAGCTCAAACACTGCTGGCACGTTTTCTTCAAGATAGTCTTCTTTTGTAAAAACGCATTCAGATTCTCCAACGACTGCCCAGTCTAACGCAATATGTTTTGCCTCTTCCAATGTGATCGGCGTGCCGGTCACATCATCCCTGGTCTCCTTATCTTCATAGTCATAAGCAATCACCTCTCCCGTGTAAGCGTCTATTTCGTATTCATATTCTTTTTGACCCACAGAGAACTCTACTTCGTAGTATGCCGTTCCGTTCTCATCTTTAAGCGAAGTAGGTCTGGTTACAATTTGCTGCATATCACTTGTTTTCGAATGAAGTGCCGCAATCTTATAAATCTCGTCTTCCGTAAGCACAGGCACCTGCTCCTCTGTGGCACTGCTTTCTTCCGTCGTATCGGCCTCTGATAATTCTGTTGTATTGGTCGCTGTCCCTGTCTGCTGACATCCGGTAAGCGTCAGAAAACAAGCAAATCCAATACACAATACAATCCCCACGGTCTCTTTTAATTTTCTTGATTTCATTTCTCGTACCACATCCTTCCAGAACTGTGTTCGCTCCTTTGCCGTGTTGCCCCCTATATCAATTATTACTTTGCCCACCATCGTTTTTATTCTTTCCGCAGATGGTTCATAAGCCAATCCGCCAGAATTACTACATGATTATACGCAGGATCCTTTGCAGCAAACAAAAGCCACACATCCCTATGTTCAAGCTCCTCTTTAACATCACGGGCAAATTGTAGCGCTTTAAGGCTGCTGTCCAATTGTCTTATATATGCTTTTGAAAACAGCTCATACCTTTCTGCGGTATGGTCAAACCATTTACGAAGATCAGATGCAGGCGCCGCTTCTTTAGCCCACCTGTCTATTTGTATTTTTCTTTTGGAAACCCCACGGGGCCATAGTCCATCAACCAAAACTCGATATTCCTCACCCTTTTCCGGAAGATCATAGATCCTGATCAACTTTAATTCATACTTCACTTTTTAGAAGCCTCCTCAAAAATCGTCTTTATCGCTGTTCTTCAGAGTAGTCTTTCGTGACACTCCATGCCTTGGTGACAAAAATAAGTATTTGGCCTTCTACCTGCATATAGTCTTATATAAGTGCAATCAAAAGTACCGTTTTTAAACCGTCTTTAGCTTTAACCACAAAACGCCCTCCCTTTGCAAGGCTCCGTTTCTGCCCTTCGAAAATCTGATGAAGCTGTTTCTTATAAAGGATTTCGCCCCGGCCTTCCATAACGAACAACATCCCCTTCCCAGGCAGCGTATATTGAACCGGTCCGGCTTCTTTTGAAAACAACATTGTCATAAAAACCGAATGGGATCCGGCAAGAATTGTCCGGTTAACTATATCTGTGTTTTTGGAAGGTATAGAATCAACATAATTATGAACCTGACATTCGAAAAGTTCCCTTTCCGGAGAAATCAACTTTTCAGATTTCATATCTATATATCTTGTATCCGGATCAACATGTAAACGTATCGCCATCCGATTTGGAAGAAGAATGTAATCTCCCTTATTCAGCCTCCAGAAGCGCTTTTCCATATCTTCAATTATCAGGGATCCCCTTAAAACAAAAAACAAGGTTTTGTGTTTTAGTTCTCTTTCTACGTCGGATGCTCCCGTCTCACAGCTGAGAACGGAAAATCCCTTGTTCTCGCTTTGAAACATTATTTGGATATTTGTTTCTTCTATATGTTTTTCGATTTGATACAGGGGGTAATCTGTTTTTTGCACCTGCTCTCATCCTCCCATCATTACAAAGGGCATCTCCACTCTTCCTTTCTGCATTTCAGTGCTTCAACAAAGATTCATATTGAAAAAATAACAAACAAAAACGAACCTTTTACAAACGCAAGAATGCCTGCCGGCATAAAAGAACGACAGGCCTATCTGACGCATGGCGCTTTGCTCCATATGTGCTGTTTGTCCTGTGTTATATGATTCTTGCTATGTTTTATGAAAAAGTGCTTAAAAAGTCGCTTAGTATTAAATTAGGAGGAGGGTTAAATCATGGGTATTTTAAAAACGACTCTTTTGGTCTTGCTTTTTTCCTACATGCCGTTGTTTTCTCAGACATCTGATGCCGTAATAATCCATTCCCAGAGGGCGGTTTCTTCCGCTCCTTTAGGAAGAGTTTACTTCTATGCCGAACCTTATATTAAAGATACGCTCTCTCTGTATGAAGGATGCGTTATTGATTTTTCAGGCATGACGTCCTTTCCCGTTTTTATTTTGAACATCACCACGAAAGAGAGTGTGGCTATAGAGTCTATGCCGGTTTCAAAGTCATACGAAATAGAAAAGGACGGCAATTACATGGTTTTATGCATTGAAAATGGAAGCTTGGTCTGCATTAATGACACCTTAACAATTGACTATCCGTGTCCGCAAATCGGTAGTGAATTTCGCCTGTTATAATCTCTGCGGTTTCTGTCGTGTTCCTATAGAAACCGATACACTTATGCATACCCCCAGTCCTTCAGAATCCATTTCCCTTTGTTTGTGCGAATTAAAATCCAGTTCCAATCCGTATAAGTACTGTTCGGATTTAAGCTTCCGTCGCCTCCCCTGGCGTCTGTTGTAAAATCAGAGCGCAAAACAATGATATCGTCCACGTCATACTGCTCCCTAAAACTTTCCGACTGTATGCGGGAGTATTCCTCGTCATAGGAGATGCTTATAAGCTTACATCCTTTGAAGGTTCTCTTAAAATTCTTGGTAACAACGTTTATGGCGGCTTTCACTTCTTCTTCCGAATAAACAGGGTTCTCGTCTGACATGGAGATAGCTTCACTAAAAGAATCCTTCGTGGTACTGTAGTTCCGTGCTCCAAGCAGGGCTAGCATTATGCTTCCAAGCATAAACACAGCGACCACAGCAAGTACGCCTGTCCATATCCGCTTAGATCTGTGGTTCCTTACTGCTAACTGTTCATTAATTCGTGCCAGTTGTTCCGCCAGTTCACCCATCTCTTCGCCATCCGGAATCTCCATACATAATAGTTCCCTGACGGAAGACTCTAATTCCTCTGCAATCCTTCCCAGCATCTCTGCATCAGGAACAGATAAATTTTTTTCCCATTTAGAAACCGTTTGCCGCACCACATTTAATCGAATCGCCAGTTCTTCCTGGGTAAGCCCCTTTTGTTTTCTCAACCGACGAATATTTTCTCCCAGCATTGTTGCAGTTCCCCCTTTGTTTTATGCCAAGAATATAGGGCAAAAGAGTCGTTGCGGCAAGCAACGCAGATTAACATTCTTTCGTTTTCCGGTGTACAACATATAAGTACCCACCCTTTTTCACAACAATGATTCGTTATAACTCGCACGCGGCCCGCCGATATATTTGGGCCGAACTCTCGCTGCGTTGACATGTGCTTTGCCCAGAACACATCTATTTAGACGCACCGGAACTGCAACTTTTTTTAAGTGCATTCCAATCAGAGTATCTCCGATATCTATTCCCGCGTCTGCTTTGATTTCTTCAACGGCAACAGGCTCGATCAACTCTCTCCACGCAATTGACGCAAACGCTCCTCCGGCGTGAAGCTGGGGGACAACATTTACAATCTCCATTCCCGGAATCGCCTTTTTTTCTGTAATGACAGCTCGATTTAAATGTTCGCAGCATTGTGCCGCCAGCCAGATCCCGTTTTTCTGTGTCGACTTATATATCCCGAAAAAAACAGCTTCAGCGATGTTGATATTCGAATTGCTTCCAATATGCTTCCCACATATTTCAGATGTAGAGCATCCGACGATCAGGATCTGCCCCCTGCATAGCTTCGCTTTTTTGCAAAGCTCTTCCGTCATTTCATATGCTTGCCGCATGAGTTCTTCATAGACAGGTTCTTTCTGCATGATTTCACCGCCTTTTTTGATGTTAATGACTCAATTGCAACTTCGGATAAGTTTCAAATACATCTTTCGTATCCCGCATTTCCAGCAGAGGATCATGCCAAAAACTGCACCAATAATCGCCTGCGCAATTTCATACGGGAGTTTAAGAAGGGCATATTCCAGCGAACTATAGATAAGAATCTTACCATATGTATATCCAACGACCATGATGATACCTCCGACAAAAACGCCTATTCCCGATGCTAATATCGGATGGTTTCTCATAACTTTTTGAGAAATAAGTGAAATGACAACCGCCTGTAGACCATGGACAACAAGCGATACAAACATGGGCAAAGGATAAAACAGCAAATCCCCAAGAAAAGAACCAATCCCTCCTACAACAAATGCCTCCAGAGGGTTTAACAATATAGCAGCCAGGCATATAACCACATCACATAAATAAAGATGGCCGCCGGGAACAGGTATTCCGAATGAAGACAGTATTATATTAAATGCCATAAAGAAAGCTGTCATCACCATGCGTATGCTTGGCAGATGTCTCCGCGAAGTCATTCTTACATCCCCCTGACATAACTCTAATAGCATATAGCTGCTCGGCACGGATGTCTTCACCTGATTTTTGCATTTGGAATGATTCTCCATTCCCTCAGTTTCGAAAAAGAAACCTCTTTTACTTAAACCTCTTTAATTGCTTCTACCGGGCATTCTCTTTGAGCCAGTGCTGCAATTTCAATATGTTCAGCCGATATGTCCCCTTCTCTCGCCGCCGCAGTTTCGTTGGTTTTCATGTAAAAAACTTCTGGACACGTACCGACACAAAGGCCGCAGCCAATACAGTCACTGTTTACGAAGTAACGCATTTAACTCCTCCTGTCTCTTCCGGGCTCCCGGATAAAAGCCCCTTTCATTTTGTGGTCAAAGCCCCGCCATCCGGTTTCCTTGTGTATATACGTATCCATTGTGTGGCTTCAGATACGTTTCTTTGTTTTTATAGCTTTTTCATAATAACAACAAGCTAACGTTTCCCTGAGATGCATGCTTTCAACTATTCGGACGCATGTGTTGATGCAGAAGGAGAGGATGTCACTTTGAACATACTGAGAGCTCCATGCGATGCTCGCACCTTTCGGTTTGTAACGAAGACAAGCGCGGCGAATAGAACAAAATTGATGATATCGAAGACGGCGTGCACTCTGATCCGTCTGCTTTTGTGCAGATTAATTGCAAAGGAAACGGCACCAGGACCGCCCAAAGCATCATGGCCGGGCTATTAAACGAGAACGAATGAGGACTGAAAATCAACAGCCACGCTGTAGTAGCATGGGTACTATGAAGGGAGTTGGGTATAATACTGGCATTTTTATTTTTTCATTTTATGTCGAATAATCAACTTAATAACTACACAGATAACCACCACAGCGATAAACAAATAAAAAGCGGGCAAAGCACCGTAGCAATACCAAGGAGCGGAGCGCATCTCATAGATTTCAGGAAAGTTGCGATATTCACGATAGTTATAAATCGTATTTCCAATGAACACGCCGAAAAATGACGCCATGAGGACATTCAAGAAATTGTTTAATTCTTTCATAACTACACACTATCTCCAAAAAGATTTTCGCTTTTGATTAAAACTTTACCACAAGCGAATAATGCGCCACAAACAAATGACGCCTGCAGAGGCAAAGCTTCCTCTGTTACAGGAGTGTTTGTCATGTGTTTTTATCTTGTTCATCAGAGGTTTAGGAAGACAACATGACGCTCTGATAGATCTCATGGCGGACAAGTTGAAGCCATAAAGGCGGCGCTATCCTTTGAAAAGTGATTTTTAGCAAACGATTTAAGCTGATTTATGCTGATTTATGCAATTTGAAGATTGCACATTTTGCCTTGCCCGTTTGTTAAACATGGTGAGGAGGTGAAAAGGTGGCGGATGGAATAAAAATATCAGAACTGTCTGCTGACAAAATTGAAGAAATCATCCGGGAAAACTATGCTGATATATTCAAGTATTGTTTTTGGAGAGTTCGGCAGCGCTCTGATGCGGAAGACTTAACACAAGAAACCTTTCTGCGTTTTATTGAAAATCTGCCCAATTACTCCGATTATGGTAAGCCAAAGGCCTTGCTCTATACTATAGCCCGGAATCTTTGTATCAACTGGCATAACCGGACCAAGCCGCTGTCTTTGTCAGATGAAGCAATTGAAAACCTTCAATTCTCTGTTGAGACAGATGCATCTGATGAAATAGCTAACCGGCTTACGCTGCATTATTACATCAACAAACTGCCAAAAGAGCAACAGGAAATTCTGATGTTGCGCTATTATCAGGGGTTGCAGATTAACGAAATAACGCAGATTTTCGGTGTTAACCGTTTTGCAGTAATGTATCGTTTGAGAACGGCCATGAAAACACTGCAAAAGAGAATGCGAGAGGGGCTTTCTGATTTATGAAAAACAATCTTAAAACGGAAATTCAAAAATATTATTCGGCTTTTATGCCAACACCGGACAAAAACACAATTGAACATGCTGTTTGTCAAGCACGAACAAAAGTGTTTGAAATCTACTATGCCGAGGATACCACTACTTTTCTATCTTTCTTTCTTTCACAAATCGCATTTATTAGAAAAAAGGTGTGGCTTATCCAATTTGTTATTTTTCTTTCCTTCTCTTTTTTGCTAATAGGGAAACAGGAAGCTGCGAGCGTGCTCGGAGCCATGACCACCCTAATCCCCCTGATTTTTATGACATGGACTCGGGAACTTTCCAGAGCCTTTGTCTATGAAACCGTAGAAGTTGAATTATCTACTCATTTTACACTCCGTCAGGCTGTACTTTCACGAATTACTATTATGGGGTTGGTTGACCTGCTGGCCTTGACAGTGTTTGGATTTGGAATTGCACACGAATTTTCACTAGAAGCGCCAAACGTATTTATGTTCTTATTTGTTCCGTTTCTTATCACGGCTTTCGGATGCCTGTTTATATTAAATCATTTACCAACAAAATGCGATTCGTCCTGCTGTGCCACATGGTGCGGGGCAGTAATGACGGCCGCTTTCTATCTTGCGAATTGGGAAACTGAAATTTATGATGCAGCCATGGTAATTGGGTGGTATATAGCCTTTATAATAGCACTAACACTGGCGATAATTGAGTTTCATTTACTGTTAAAGAAATGCGCTGAAGACGTCTGTTATCGCCAAACAGCATAAAAGGGAGATCAATATGGAATTGGAATTGAAGGACTTAACAAAGAGCTATAAGGAGAAAACTGCCGTAAATAATGTCAATGCTGTTTTCCGCCCAGGCACGTATGGACTACTTGGGGCAAACGGTGCAGGAAAGACAACCTTGATGCGGATGATTTGCGACGTTCTTAGTCCGAGTTCTGGAGAAATAACAGTAAACGGAAATCGCATTAAGGCCATGGGAGAGAACTATCGTTCGTTATTGGGATATTTACCTCAAAATTTCGGTTATTATCCCGATTATACTGCCAAAGAGTTTTTAAATTACATTGCTGCGCTAAAGGGGATTCCAAAAACTGCTGCAAAAATACAGACCAATCAACTCCTCGAATTAGTCTCCCTGTCGAGTGTTTCCAATCAAAAAATCAAGACTTTCTCCGGCGGAATGAAACAACGCTTAGGAATTGCGCAGGCGGTTTTGGGAAATCCCAAAATACTAATACTTGATGAGCCGACTGCAGGACTGGATCCAAAAGAACGGGTTCGTTTTAGGAACCTGATTGCCGACTTTGCAAAGGACAAAATTGTAATCCTGTCAACACACATTGTTTCCGATGTGGAATATATTGCGGACTATATCTTGTTGATGAAAGAAGGACGGTTTCTTCTCTCTGGCTCGACACAAGACTTGGCGAAGGAAATAGATGGAAAAGTGTGGGTTTACACAGTTTCGGAAGAAGCATTGAACAATCTGAACGAGGAATTTACCATTGTCAATCTGCATCATAATGGTTCTGCGCTTGTTACTGTTCGCATAGTTGCAGATGAAAAACCACATCGGGATGCATCGATGGTTGAGCCGACATTGGAAGACTTGTATTTGTATCATTTCCAGAAAGAAGAAAGAGAGGGCTAAAAGATGTTTGAATTAACAAAGCTGGAATTGATCAAGCTCTGCCGAAATAAGATTACAATACTCGTTACACTGTTCTGCTTATTGACTACAGCCATTATTTTCAGCCTACCCTTTCTGCAATATAAGATCTGGGATGAGAACGGTATAATGCTGACCCGAGGTGAGGCTGTTTCTTATCGAAAGGATACATACAAGAACACTCTATCCGGTACTTTAACAGAAGAACGTATTGAGCGGGATATGAACGAATACCAGGCCATGCGTTCTGATCCGGCAAATTTAATAACCCAGCGAGGGGGCGAGGTATCCTTTACTGACGAAATTTACTTTCACTATTTTGCCCCAAGAGAATCCTATCTAAACATGATCGGTAATGCGTACAGCAACAATGCATATGGTGCATCAAACATTATATCTGTTAATCTTGAACAGGGAGCCAACTTTTATAAAACACGGCAAAAAACGATTGTTGAGCTGATCAACAATAACGATGAATTAAGTGAGCAGGAAAAGTTATATTGGGAAGAAAAGAGTCTTTCGGTCGAATATCCTTTTGTTTATGGGTATGTGCTTGGATGGGCGAAGTTTGGCGATACGGCTGATATGTTAATTATCTGCATATTAGGAATCTGCATTGCTGTCGCTCCCATTTTTGCAAGCGAGTATCAAGCCGGAACAGACGCTATTATCCTCTCGACGCGATATGGAAAAACCAAAATAATCGCGGCAAAAATCTTAGCTGCGTTTCTGTTTGGTACGATTATATTTGCCGCAAATGCCTTAATTGCACTGCTGTTACCCTTGCTGACCTTCGGAACAGAGGGGGGCAATCTTCCAATCCAAATCGCATATATAAGCAGTCCATATAATATATCTTTCATGCAAGCGGATTTGCTGTCAATCCTGATTGCTTATATTGTTTTAATTGGGCTAATCTCAATAAGCCTTTTGCTTTCAGCAAAAATGAAGACCCCTTTTGCCGTGCTTATTATTGATATATTGATTATTTTCATTCCCATGTTTTTCTCATTAAGCAAAAATACTGCCTGGCTGCCCGCAATGGCAACACAGGGGGTGTCTCTGCATAGTTATTATATCTCTTATCAGATTGGGGGCATTGTAATCAACATCTTTCGGATGCTTGTTCTTGTTTACTTTATAATAACAACCGTATCACTTCCTTTAGCGGGACAGTTTTTCAAAAAACATCAGGTTTAGCAGACGGATACTGCTTGAGTTTTCATAAGTGCCATTTGTAATGACTCAGACACAAACCACACAATGAGAACAAAACCCCTCTTGGCTGATAATGAATTATAAGAAAACAGACATGGTCTATTTCCACTCGGTAGAATTGAGTTTCTACACACAATCAAACCGACATGGAGTCCAAGACCATGTCTGTTGGCATTATCACAGAAAAAGAACTTGCTATAGAAGATATCCTCGAAGGCTTAGAGACCCACGTGTCTTTCGGAGCAAGCACTATAAAATAGAATCCATAAAAGATTAATTGTCTTTTTCATTCTCTTTATTAACTATACTTCTTCGGATTTGCGGCTTACCCTCTTTGTCTAACAAGGGTGTAAGCCCCCCAGCAATGCCACTTTTATAAAACAAGTACTGAATACCGGTTTTTTTGTCCGTGATTATCTCTAATCCCCTGATCAATGAAACCTCTGTGATTTCAAAATCGAATTCTTTCTTCATGGTCAGCCCCCTTCTTGAATAAAAATATAGGTTAACTTAGTGTCACAAGCGTTTTTTGACTTAATCCAAAAGAAGTGTTCCTGTTCTATACAGGAGTTCTTTCCCCAAACAACTATGATTTGTATAAAGATCGTTCATTCATCGGAAAATCTACCGGTTGCGCACACCTGGTGTGATGCCTTTCTATAAAAACCCCGATAATGCCTTTTTGTTAGCAAAGCGGTTCTGTAAGCAATTAATTGCGTTTTTAACCTGTGCTTGTTATATCTTCTTTATCAAAACGATTATTTTGCTCAGGATGTTCTTGGAAATACTCTCTCAGAAAATCCTCGTGTATTTTTTCGCCTTTTTTTCTCGCCTCCACGGCTTCATCTATAGTATCGTAAGTACCAAGGTGATACCTCTTGCCTTTGAACCCAATATAGGCACGATATTTTCCATGCTTCGTGTTTGTTACGCCAACAACACCCGTTCTGCTGTCGATCCGTGGTTTTTGACGAAGCAGTCGTTCAACACAAGTCCCTTCTATCCGATGAAGTCCTTGATTCAATTTTATTCCACTTTTTCGATAACACCCACAACTTACAATACGGTTACGAATTAATGGATCCGCAGTGTAAAAGCATTCATTGCCGCAGGAACATAAGCACCGCCATATAATACTCCCGTTATGATCATACTTGCCCGATTCTCCTATGACGGTTAACTGGCCAAATACCTGGCCTGTTATATCTCTTTTTCTTCGGGTGCGATGTTTTTCACTATGGAAGCCACAATGTTTTATTTCCCCGCTTTTTAGTTTATATTCGTAAGTTATCGTTTCGTTTCCACAACTACATTTACACCTCCACGCTTTCTTTCCATTAATGTTTTTAGCCCTTCCAATGACGGTTAGTTCACCGAAGACTTTTCCCGTGAGATCTTCTGCAGTTTTACTGTTTTTCAGAATTCGGATCTTCTTTTTTTCACAACCGCAGTCTTGATATTTTCCTTGGTTTAGCTCTCTGGTAGATGCAACAATCCCTTTTCCGCAATCGCACAGGCATAACCAATTCCGATAGCCTGCGCTTGATGATTCGCTCATTTGACAAATAACGGAGAGCTTCCCAAACCGCTCACCAACTAATGATTTTCTCACTATTGATTACCCATTTTTATAGAGCCTTTCTAAACAAAATCAGGCTCTTTTTATATCCTTATCATTGTTAAGGACACAAACGCTTACCTTTTATACTGCAGGATATGATCAGCTTAGTTGTTGAGACATACAGAACTATTTTTTTATAAAAAATAAGTACTAACATTTTATAAACGAATTTGCTCCACGTATTCTAATTTGCTTTTTTTATTCGCCTCGGTATTGCTAAAATCTCAGCAATGTCTTTCAAAGCCTGTTGATTGGCTGTTTGTTCGTTGTTTGTTCATTTTAGTTATTTTCATATAGCGTCTGCGAGCTTTGTTGACGGATCTTTCGTCCTTGCCCCTTCCTTTTGAAATCACAGTACAACCAAATCACTCCCCAAAAAACCATAATATGGAGGCAAAAAATGAAAAAAGTCTTTGCTCTTATTGTTGTACTCGTTATTGCACTCTCTTTTGCAGCCTGTAAAAAAGAAAAACATGGAGGTAAAAACATAACCATTCAAGAATGGCTTGATTCTAAAGGTGGATCTGATGACACTACTTTGATGGTTACAATAAAAGATATCGAAAATCCCTTGTGGGCGGTGGTTGAAGATTCATCAGGCGCTACGGTACATCTTTATGGGGTAATCATTAATGGAGAACTTGAAAATTTTGAAGATGCAGGTCTTTCTGCAGGTGACATCATAGTAATCTCTTCCGGCAAATATAACGAGTTCGAGGGGACTGTTGAAATAAAGGAAGCCACGCTCATCGAGATAAAGGAACAGGCAGCAGAGGATGAAACTCAGCGAAACTAAGAAGAGATGTTTCCAAAAACGTTCATGAAACCAAGGAATTCCAGCCTTAATGCAACTGAAAATCCTCCTGAAGAAGTGAGCAACCGCTTACCAAAGCGCGGTTGTTCACTTTTCATATAAAGAAGGAAACTTTATTGACTGCCGGCAAATCTCAAAGGTTTCCCTTGTCGGTCATGCAACTCTTTCCAAATCCCTGAATTTTAAACTTTTGATCGTTTCATAGTATTGATTCCTGGTTTGTTCACCTTAAAGAGGCGTGTGGAAATTCTACCTGAACAGCACGACATTCCGCTTGAGCGGCACGATTTTTTATTCGATGTTCTTCAATTTTAATGTCTGTTTGAAAGCCACATTGAGACAAATCGTTTTCCTTTACTATGTTTGTTTGGCGTTAGATTTAGTGTTATAAATTGGCTTAAATGCAAAAGTACGATTTCCGTAATTGCAGTTTTGGCAAGAGAATTATTGTGTGCCGTAAAGAGAAATAAACGGCGTCAAAAGATAACAGGTTTTAGATAATAAACCTGGTCTGGTAATACGAGGCCTATTCGGCACAATCTTCATGTAAAAAAAGATATACGGAATATTTAATTGCCGGCGTTTTTTGCGCAGCCGAAATCCAGCCTCTGAAAGAAAATATGCATAATACAGAGGGGAATGCTATGATCATACGAAAAATCCAGAAAGAGGAAATGAAGAAAGCGATTGAAATATGGGCGCATGTATTTCAGACTCCGCTTACGGATGCCTCGTTAAGCAGAGAGGAATTCTTTGAGAAACGGACATCTTCTCCTGAATCGAGAGAAGACCTCTATTGGAATACGCGGTGGGCAGTATTTGATGACCGGGAAGAGATCATGATGAGCTCCATGATCGCTGCACCGTACACAATGCAATTTGACGGAAATGAAGTGCCAATGGTCGGGATCGGAGGCGTTGCCACGCTGCCGCCGTACCGGAAATGCGGCTGTACTCGCGCGTGTCTGACAAAGGTGCTTCAATCAGCATATGAAGAAGGCAAGGTTATTTCTTACCTGTATCCGTTTTCTGCAGAATTTTACAGAAAATTCGGTTACGGACATGCCGGCGAAAGAAATCGGTGGAAAATACGCTTGGATGCGATCCCGGATATGCCGGCAACCGGAAATTATCAATTGTTGGATGAAATCGACGGACCGGCCTGCTGCGAAACGGATTTGCGCCGGGTCGATGAGGCATGGTTTCAAGGCTATAACCTGATGACGCGGGATGAGGACATCGAGTACCAGTCGATGAGGAGCCTTCGTCCCTATGAAAATACAGACTATACTTATGTTTATTATGATGCAGAACTACAGCCGACGGCAGCTGTTTCCTACAACAAAATTGAAGAAAACGGGTCCAATACGATGTTTTGCAACCGGTTTGTGTTTAAAAATGCAGAAGGCTGCCGCGCCATCCTGTCTCTAATCGGTCGAGAGCGAGCCCAGTATGATCATGCAGAAATTCTTTTGCCAGATGGTTTTGATCTGTCTGCCATGATTCCAGAATGGAAAAATGGCGCCGTGTCCTGTACCCGGGAACAGTACGGTATGATACGGGCGGTGAACGTGGATCAGGTAATGCGGTGCGCAAAAGCACGGGGTAGCGGAACACTCCGGATCCGGATCACAGATGATATCATTGAATATAATAATGCCTGTTTTTCCATTTGCTTTGAAAACGGCTCTGTCAACAATGTTACGAAATCAGAAGAATCAGAAGATATCGCCCTCAGCATCAACGCGTTCAGTACCTTGATCGCAGGCCGCTGCGATCCGCAAATGCTTCCTTATCTATCGGACGTTAAGCTTAATTGCGAGGCAGAACATGCCGGAAAACTGTTTTATCGGAAGCCTGTCTTTACATCCAGAATGTTTTGAAAGGGTACATTTTAGCAGCTGCTCATAGGCAAGGGTGGCTGTCCCCTTTTTTCCTCTCTCTTTATCTATCTCTTTCTCTATATCTCTCTGGTGGACAAGTGTCGGACAAATGTCCGCCATTTGTCCGTTCCTGCAAAAGAGTGTGGGTGGTAAGGTAAATTTGCCACCACATGGTAAGGAGTTTTTTCACGCCGCGGTAAGCAGTTTTTTACATCCTTCGGTAAGGACTTTTTTACATGACGCGGTAAC
>OCVV011353162.1_pt1 | contig 25777 bp, 25 predicted proteins | sample 1539721 | NCBI WGS metagenome assembly OCVV01 (sample SAMN02144230, study PRJEB22623) | gut metagenome | biome: sheep rumen | host: Ovis aries | place: New Zealand
GTACGACAACATCATGGTGCCCATCGCCAACCTCATCCTCTGCCCCGAGCAGGTGGACAGCGTGACCTTCAACGCCTTCTTCGGCAACACCTGCTACCACGAGGTGGCCCACGGCCTGGGCATCAAGAACACCGTCACCGGCCGCGGCGCCTGCCGCGAGGCCCTCGGCGCACAGTACAGCGCCTGGGAGGAAGCCAAGGCTGACGTCTGCGGACTCTTCCTCACCGAGCAGCTCATCGAGCGCGGCGAAATCACCAACACCACCATCGCCCAGAACTACATCACCTTCATCGCCGGCCTGCTCCGCTCGGTCCGCTTCGGCGCCACCGAGGCCCACGGCCGCGCCAACATCATGTGCTACAACTACTTCCTCGAGCACGGTGCCTTCAGCATCAACGAGAACGGCAAGTACGTCATCGACGTCGAGAAAGCCCGCGAGGCCGCCCGCGGCTGGGCCGCCATCATCATCGCCATGGAAGGCGAGGGCGACGCTGCCGCCGCCAAGGCCTACAGCGACAAGAACGGCAACATCAGCGCCGACCTCCAGAAGGTCCTCGACCAGATCCGCGACGCCAAAATCCCGCGCGACATCGTCTACAAACAGGGTGCCGACGTGCTGGGCCTCTAAGCCCGCGCCTCCGAGGGACGCCGCCAACGGACTGGCCTCGCCCCTCCCCTCCAACACCCATCGGCAAGCCGACAGGACGCCTCCTGTCGGCTTGCTTCGTTTTTGCCAATACCTCCCGCCACCCCTCCTCGCCCCCTCCGCAACCACCCCGCCGGGCATTCCAAGGGGCAAACACCTAATTTGACATAATGTCACTTTTATTCCATCTTTACCCCCTCCTTATTATGTCTTAAAAAAGTAACCGGGGAGAAAGGGAGGGGTAGGAGAGGAGTAAGAGAGGAGTAAGAGGGGGTAGGTCTTAGGTGTTGTTTTATAGGTAGTTACGTAAATATTCGTCTGCATAGTATTGGTTATCTGTGTTTTAGCGTCGTTTTTGGACGTTTTTGGTTCCGACGGGTCCGATGGCGGAGGAGTGGAAAACGGAATGTTGGCGGAGAGCTGGAATTTGACAAAAAGTCGTTTTTCAGGATTCCTCCGTGTACGATTCGGCAGGGGGGTGAGTGGTGCTGGAAAAAGGGGTGGAATGGCAAAGAGAAGAGGAAAAATGGCAATCAACAGCATTTTATTTTTTTTATTATAGCAAAAAAACGTATATTTGCAAAGTATAAAGTTTCCGCGTGGAAGCACGTTCCAGTTGGAAACCAGGCGGTTGCGGCAACACCCTTGGATAGGGGCGACCGTGAAATCGGAACCCTACATGCCGATGAACCTTCCAGGAACTCCGGGCACCGACCCGGGGGAGAGGAGGAATTGCCCCAACTGCAACCCGAAACCTACACCCACACAACCTTGGACGCCCACACCCCCGACATCAGCCCCACCCCCACCCTCCCCGACAGCGTTTCCGAGGAGACGGAAAGGCACTGGTATGCGCTGCGGGTCTTCTACAACCGGGTGCAACCGCTGATAGCCGACTGCAAGGCCGAGGGGCTGGAGTTCTTCGCGCCGGTGGACGTGATAGCGTCGCTGCTGTTCCTGCGCTGCACGGAAAGAGAGTTGGGGTTTTTCATGGCCGGGCACGATAACGGAGTCTACCTCTACCGCATGGCGGGCAGCCGCCGGCCGGCGGTGATTCGCGACCGCGAGATGGAGGTGTTCCAGTTCGTGGTGACGGCGGGACGGGAAGGCCTGACGGTGCTGGGCGAGGACAAGCCGGAGTACCACATGGGCGACCGCGTGGTGGTGACCGACGGACCCTTCAAGGGCGCCGAGGGCCACATACGCCGCATCAAGAAAGACCGCCGCCTGGTGGTGACCATTGCCGGCGTGGTCGCCGTGGCCACCACATACATCCACCCGTCGATGCTGAAGAAGATATGAAGAAAGCGCTGTTTCAACTGCAATACGAGATTGAGGACCGCAAGGCCTACTCCGAGCAAGGAGCAGAGCAGGGGGCCAAGTTGTCGATGGACGACATCGGCAACGAATCCGTCAAGACCATCCTGCAGCAGACCTCGACCCTCTCGCAGAAGGAGCTCCTCCGCTGGCTCAACGCCAACCAGGAACGCTATCCCGAGATGGTGGCCGTGCCGCTGACGACGTCGACGCCGGAGGCGTTGCAGTACCGCGTGGGCGACCGCCGTCCCAAACTGCTGGTGCTCACCCGGCCGTTCCACACACAGGAGGACCTCAACCGCTTCCTCTACATGGCCAACGACCTGCTGGACGAGGGAGCGTTCCTCTACTGCCACTCCATGACGGCGGCCCTGAAGCGCCAGATGCTCAAGAGGAAATACCCCTGGGGCGTGAGGACGGTGGTGGTGTGGGCCGACTACCTGTGGAACCGCGTGGCGCCGAAGCTGAAGCTCACGCACAGCCTCTACTACAGCCTCACGCACGGCAAGAGCCGCACGTTCACACGCGTGGAGATCCTCGGCCGCCTCTACCGCGCAGGCTTCGAGGTCATCGACGAGCAGTTCCGCTATGGCGAGTTCTTCGTGGTGGCACGCAAGACCAAGGCCCCGGTGAACGACAATCCGCCGCTGGGTTCGCCCATCATCCACCTGCGCCGCCGTGGCAAGGACGGCAAGGAAATCATCGTGCACAAGTTCCGCACGATGTACAACTACTCGGAGTACATACAGCCGTATGTCTATCAGTATCAGAGTCTGCAGAGTGGCGGCAAATTCAAGGACGACTACCGTGTGAGCACGATGGGGCGTTTCCTGCGCCGCACATGGCTCGACGAGCTGCCGATGGTGTGGAACATGCTGCGGGGCGACATGAAGCTGGTGGGCGTGCGACCGCTGAGCAACCAGTATTTCAGCCTTTACACCCCCGAGATGCAGGAGTTGCGCACCCGCACCAAGCCAGGCATGCTGCCGCCGTTCTACTACGAGGCCACGAGTCCGGAGACCCTCGACGACATACAGGCCAGCGAGCGCCGCTACCTGGAGGCCTACCTCAAAGCCCCCCTGCGCACCGACTGGAAATACTTCTGGGGCATCGTGGGCAACATCCTGTTCCGCCGTAAGCACTCGGCGTGAGGGCGGAGGGCCGGAGGGGGATGCCAGAAAGGACAAAAGAGCCTGCCGAAGGCAGGCACATTCAATAACCCCTGACGGTAGTCTGGGGAGAAATAAACAAAAATGCCCCCTTTGGGGCTCTCGAAGAGAGCCTCCATTCCACAGGACATGAGCTACACACAACTACTATATCACATTGTCTTTCGCACATATCGTAGTGAACGTACCATACCTGAATCCCACGAGCGCGAACTCTATGCCTACATGTTAGGCATAGCCAACAATCGGGATGTCAAAGTCTATCGTATAGGAGGAACGCCCGACCACATACACATGTTAGTGGGACTCCCCGCAACGCTAAGTGTGTCCAGGTTCATGCAGGATTTAAAATCAATTACCAGCCCCTGGCTTAAGAACAACCCGCATTTTCCTGACTTTGACCACTGGGGAAAAGAATACGCTGCATTCACCTACTCCTACAAAGACAAAGACACGATAGTGAACTATATAAAAGGTCAGAAAGAACACCACAGGGTGCTATCTCTTGCCGATGAACTCAAGGAGCTGATAGGAGAAAGTGGTATAACTTGGGATGAAAAATATTTCATGAAAGACTAAAAAAGGAGAAAGGTGGCTCTCTTCGAGAGCCCTTCTCTCATATGACACATTCATCCCCAGACTACCGTCTGGGGTTATTGAAATCAACCTGCCTCCGGCAGGCAAACAGCTATGGACAAAACAAGAAACAAGACAACCAATCAGGACACCTGGACCACCGTCATCAAGCCGCGGGAGAAGCTGCTTTCTGTGAACCTGCGAGAGCTGTGGGACTACCGCGATTTGTGCAGTCTCTTCGTCAAGAGGAACATCACCACACAGTACAAGCAGACCGTGCTGGGGCCGCTGTGGTACGTCATACAACCGTTGATCACGGTGGTGATGTACATGGTGGTCTTCGGCGGCATCGCCAAGATACCCACCGACGGGCTGCCGCAGCCGCTGTTCTACCTGAGCGGCATCTGTCTGTGGCAGTACTTCAGCGACTGCCTGAACAAGACCTCGAACACCTTCACGGCCAATGCCGGCATCTTCGGCAAGGTCTACTTCCCGCGTCTGATAGTGCCCATCTCCACGGTGGTCAGCAACCTGCTGCGCTTCGGCATACAGCTGGGGCTGTTCCTGGTGGTGTACGCCATCTACCAGATATGGATCATCCCCGGCCAGATACACACCAACTGGTACGCCCTGCTGCTGCCGGTGCTGGTGCTGATGCTGGCGGGCCTGGCCCTGGGCTTCGGCATCCTCTTCTCGAGCATGACGACCAAGTACCGCGACATGTCGCTGCTGCTGAGCTATTTCGTCAGCCTGTGGATGTATGCCACGCCGGTCATCTACCCTCTGAGCACCATCACCAACGAGAAACTGCGCATGCTGATGAGCCTCAACCCGTTGACGGGCATCGTGGAGGCCTTCAAGTACGGCTTCCTCGGCGAGGGACAGTTCAGCTGGGGCATGCTGGGCTACAGCGCCGGTTTCATGGTGGTGCTGCTGGCCCTGGGCATTGTGATTTTCAACCGCGTGCAGAAGACTTTCATGGATACGGTGTAATCTTTTAGGGCAAACTGTTATGATTGGAGAAATGGACACAGCTTTTGAATTGCTGCGGGCAGCGCTCACCGGGGAGGTGCCTACGGTGGGGGCAATGGACGCCTCGCAGTGGTGGAGCTTGTTCCGGCTGATGCAGAAAAACCATGTAGCGGCATTGACGGCAGACGCCGCCGGCATGCTCCCCGAGGAGACAAGGCCGTCGCGCGATGTGTTGATGCCATGGTTAGCCGAGAAAGAAAAGATTGCATCGCGGTCTCGCTACCAACGCGATGTGCTGCGCGACATTGCCACACGTATGAAAAGCCATGGTATCAAGACATTGGTGCTTAAAGGTGTGGTGTTGTCGGAATACTACCCCACCCCGGAACTGCGTGAATTCGGAGATCTGGACCTCTACTTCTACGACAAGCACGACGAGGCCGACGAGGTGGCACGGCGCGAGATGGGGGTAAGCATCAGCAACGACCGCAACCACCATACCAAATACGACTACCGCGGAGTTACCGTGGAGAGCCACTACCACCTGCTCAACGACAAATACCCTCCCAGCAACCGACAATACGAGACTCTGCTGCAAGAACAACTTGGACACCCCACCTTTGCAATACTCTTCCTGCTGCGTCACATGGCCGTGCACTTTGCATCCGGGCGCCTGACGCTGCGCGACCTGGCCGACTGGGCACTGGCGTGCCAGACCATGAGAGAAAAGGTGGATTGGAGTTGCGTAGAATCCGCCGCCAAACGCTTTGGCATGACACGATTTGTTTCAGCAATGAACAGCATTGCAGAACGACGGCTGGGATTCCACGGACCCCTGACACTGGAGACAATAGCCGGCGATGGCGAACGCATAGAGCGAGACATTCTCTATGGCGACACCGACCTCGCCGACCATCCCGACGAAAACCTCGGCCGACTGGGTTGGAAACTCAAGCGCTGGCGCGCTATGGCGTGGAAGCGCGAAATGGTTTTCAACGACTCATCCCTGCGCCTGCTGATAGCCAGCCTCGGTGCACATGCCGCCAGTCCCCGCAGCGTAATACACAAAATGTAACACAATCATGAAGAAAGCCCTCATTACCGGTATCACCGGACAAGACGGAAGCTACCTGGCCGAGCTACTGCTCGGGAAAGGATACGACGTGCACGGCATCATCCGCCGCAGCAGCGTGGACTATCGTGAGCGCATCGCCCACTTGGAAGGGCAACAGAATTTCCACCTCCACTACGGCGACCTTGGAGATTCTATGTCCATCCTGCAGGTGGTGTCGACGGTGAAGCCGGACGAGATATACAACCTTGCGGCGCAGAGCCATGTGCAGGTGAGCTTCGATGTGCCGGAGTATACAGCCAATGTTGACGCCTCGGGCACACTACGAATACTGGAGGCCGTGCGCCTGTGTGGATTGGCCCAGAGTTGTCGCATCTATCAGGCCTCGACCTCGGAACTTTACGGACGTGTGGAGGCCGTTCCCCAGAACGAGGAGACCCCCTTCCATCCCTACAGCCCCTACGCGGTGGCCAAGCTGTACAGCTACTGGATCATCAAGGAATATCGTGAGGCATACAACATGTTCTGCTGCAACGGCATCCTCTTCAACCATGAGAGCGAACGGAGGGGCGAGAACTTCGTCACACGGAAGATCACCCTCGCCGCCGCCCGTATCAAGCAGGGCAAACAGGAGCGCCTGCAGCTGGGCAACCTGGATTCGATGCGCGACTGGGGCTATGCCAAGGACTATGTGGAATGCATGTGGCTGATATTGCAACAGGAGCATCCCGACGACTATGTGGTGGCTACCGGCGTACAGCATTCGGTACGAGAATTCTGCCAGCTGGCATTCCATGAAGCAGGAATCGACCTGCGGTTCGAAGGCACAGGCATCGATGAGAAAGGCATCGACTGCACCACGGGGAAAGTAGTGGTGGAGGTGAGTCCGGACTTCTACCGGCCCACCGATGTGGTGAACCTGCTGGGCGACCCCACGAAAGCCCGTCAGCAACTGGGCTGGAACCCCACACGCACCACGTTCCCCGAACTGGTGAAGTTGATGGTGCAGTCCGACATGCGCAAGGTGGCGGCCGACGATGCCGCAGCACGTGTGAAAGTGAATCTGGAAGAATACCTGGAGAAAGGAATTGTGAAATGATGGAGAAAGAATCCAAGATATACGTGGCGGGGCACCGCGGGATGGTGGGGAGCGCCATCGTCCGCGAGCTGCAGCGCCAAGGATACAACAATATCGTCACCCGCACCCATGCCGAGCTGGACCTGACACGCCAGGAGGCTGTGGAAGCCTTCTTCGCGGCGGAGAAACCCGAATACGTGTTCCTCGCCGCCGCCAAGGTGGGTGGCATCGCCGCTAACAACGCCGCTCCTGCCGACTTCATGTACATGAACATGACGCTGGAAATGAACGTCATCCATGCCGCCTGGAAGAACGGCGTGAAGAAGCTGGAGTTCCTCGGCAGCAGCTGCATCTACCCCCGCCTGGCACCGCAGCCGATGAAGGAAGACTGCCTGCTGACCTCGGCCCTCGAGCCCACCAACGAGGCCTATGCGCTGGCCAAAATCAGCGGCCTGAAATACTGCGAGTACCTCAACCGTCAGTACGGCACCGACTACATCAGCGTCATGCCCACCAACCTCTATGGTCCCAACGACAACTACCATCCCGAGCACAGCCATGTGCTGCCGGCCATGATACGCCGTTTCCACGAGGCCAAGGAGCAGGGGCTGCCCGAGGTCGTCTGCTGGGGCGACGGCAGCGCGCTGCGAGAGTTCCTCTATGTCGACGACCTGGCGGAGCTCTGCGTCTTCCTGATGAACCACTACTCCGGCAACGAGACCGTCAACGCCGGCACTGGCAAAGAGCTCACCATCCGCGAGCTGGCCGAAACTGTAGCCGAGGTAGTGGGCTACAAAGGTACCATCCGCTGGGATGCCTCCCGACCCAACGGCACCCCCCGCAAGCTCCTCGACGTCAGCAAGGCCACCAGGCTGGGGTGGACCTACAAAACAGAACTGAAAGACGGCATCCGTATGGCCTACGAAGACTTCAAACAAAGCCTCTCAACGTCCCTTTAGGTTTTACTCCCCTTTTACTCAAACACTACTCAAACTTTACCTGACTCCATGATAACCTTAGGGCAACGCCATAGATACTCCAAGATACATAGCCAACAGTAATGCAATATGGCAACTGCAATAGAATTTAACAACATCAGCAAAATATACCGCCTGGGCCTGGTGAGCACCGGCACCCTCGCGCATGACATGAAACGCTGGTGGACCATGAATGTCCGAGGGAAGGAAGACCCCTACCTCACCATCGGCGAAACCAACGACCGCAGCACCAAAGGCGACAGCGACTACGTCTGGGCCTTAAAGGACATCGACTTCAAGGTGGAGCAGGGCGATGTGGTAGGCATCATCGGCAAGAACGGTGCCGGCAAGAGCACCCTGCTGAAGATCCTCTCCAAGGTCACCGCCCCCACCACCGGCACCATCCGTGCCCGCGGACGTATCGGCTCGCTGCTCGAGGTCGGCACCGGCTTCCACCCCGAAATGACCGGCCGCGAGAACATCTACATGAACGGCGCCATCCTGGGCATGACGAAACACGAAATCAGCAAGAAGCTGGACGAAATCATCGACTTCAGCGGCTGCGAACGTTATATCGACACCCCCGTGAAGCGCTACTCCAGCGGCATGATGGTACGGCTCGGCTTCGCCGTCGCCGCCCACCTCGACCCCGAGATCCTCGTCGTCGACGAAGTCCTCGCCGTCGGCGACGCCGAATTCCAGAAAAAAGCCATCGGCAAGATGCAAGACGTCAGCAAAGGCGAAGGCCGCACGGTGCTGTTCGTGAGCCATAATATGGATGCCGTAACAACATTATGTAAAAAAGGCATTTTACTATCTAATGGGCATATCGAATACATGGACAATGCTGCCAATACGGTAAACGCATACTTATCCAAATCGACAATTCTGCCATCGTTCTACCAAGAGGAATCCAAATACAGCATTTTCATTAAGGAGGTTTTTTTTAACGGCAGTCATCTAAATCATAATGGGCAATTCTGTTTTAGTGAAAATATAAACATTTCCATAAAACTACAAAACAATCTTGATTTTGGCCGAGATTCCCAATCCCCTGTAATCAGTGTTTGTATTATGACTACCGGTAACACACGTGTTTGCACCGACGAAATCGAATTAAAGGATTTTTTAGGCAAAAAAGAAATAATCATTAATTTAATATATCCCTCCAGGCTCATTCTACCAGGAAAATACCATTTCAGAATTGATATTCACATTCCGAACCGAGAGCTATTTGATGGCCAGGATGTTTGCGACTTTACCATCTTGGATGATGAAAATGTATACTCAAAATATAATGGCCAGTTCAACGGTTTTATTAAAGCGAGTCCTCAAATATGCGTGCAAAAATAAAAAAAATTGTTCGTAAACTATTTTCACATGAGACAAGCTCTGATAATAGTTGCAGTTCAAACATGACAATTCACAATAGCAGCATCAACCGCGGCATAGAATTACGATTAGACAACCCCATTAAAGACAAAAAGTATCTTACCATCGGACAAAACTGTATCGTTTCTGGGAATTTCATTTTTGAATCGCAAGAAGGTAGTATTACTATTGGCGAGCATTGTTATATTGGAGGAAGCACCTTTATTTGTCGTACATCTATTGTTATCGGCAACAATGTAACTATTGCTTGGGGAGGGACCATCTACGATCACGACAGTCACTCTCTCGACTACCTTGACCGACGAAAAGATATTGATGACGAGCTACGCGACATACGAAATGGTGACAATTTTATCCTTCACAAGGACTGGTCTAATGTAAACACAAAGCCCATTGTAATTAAAGATGATGCATGGATTGGTATGAATTGCATAATCCTTAAGGGAGTAACTATTGGAGAAGGAGCTATAATTGGAGCAGGTTCCGTTGTCACAAAGGACATACCGGACTGGACTGTTGCCGCTGGTAATCCAGCGAAGATAATCCGAAACAATATAAAATGCACAAAGACCCAAAAATAACTGCAATCCGAAGTCTGGCGACTGTCTTTGTCGTACTTTTCCATTCAGTAGGGTATTATACCAACGCTTGGCCTTTTGATGGAACAAAAGTGAATTTCTACGATTCATTTGACATAGTTCTGAATCAAATAACGATGCCAATATTCTTTTTCCTTTCGGCATATATTTACAATGTCAAAACAAAAAATAGTCAGTATAATAACAAATGCATTTTCATAGCGAACAAAACATTACGACTTTTACTACCGTTTGCTTTATGGTCAATAATACAGCTGATTATATTTAACGATTCATTTACTGTGGAGACCATCTTAACTGGTAGTCTACACCTTTGGTTTATTATTGTACTCTATTATTATTTTATAATATTCAGTTTAGCCCAACCTGTATGGACGTATCTTAAGCCATTACCATCATTGTTTTTACTTTTAGTTCTCGTTGCACTTTCGTCCTTTTGCGATATAAAGCAAGACCTTTTCTGTCTTAACAAATTTATTCACTATTTCCCATTTTTCTTTTTGGGGGTAATAATTCCCCAAACAGAAAAGAACAGATTCCCCATAAACAAATGGGTATTAATCGGGTTCGGAATATCTCTACTCATCGTTTTTTCTCTTGTAATTCATCTAGATTCTCGTATCAGCTGGACTATCCAAAAAATTGCAAGTATTATTACCATATATGGAATATTCAATATAAAATTCTCCCTGCCGACAAAAGGACTTAACATAATTACATCTCTTGACAACAATAGCTACGGAATATACATTATCCATCATATATTTATCTGGTGGGCCGTCCAAATCTCCATATTACAAAATTTTCTCGATACACATGTTTTTATTGCGCCTCTATTTATCTTTACAGCCTCCTTATCTATCTCTTGGATGGCATCACACATATTAAGTCACAATAGATATACAAAATTCTTAATGGGAGAGAGAAATAAATGAAACTACTAATTGTTGGATCCAAAGGGTTTATTGGAAGCCATTGCTTTAATTATTTCGAAAAGAAACATGAGGTGTGGGGCTGTGATATAATGCTAGATTATACCAGTTCCAATTACTCCATAATTGGATCACCTGAATCTGACTTCAACGAATTGTTTAAGGCCAATCACTTCGACATCTGCATTAATTGCTCTGGCGCCGCAAATGTAAAATACTCATTCACAAATCCCATTGATGATTATAAGCTGAATGCACTCAATGTCATGTATATTCTCGAAGCGATTCGCGTCAATAGCCCTGATTGTAAATTCATAAACCTATCAAGCGCCGCCGTATATGGAAATCCCGAATTAATACCCATCAAGCCCAACACTGCAAAATCCCCAATATCACCTTATGGATATCATAAGTCGATTGCAGAGCTTATCTGCGAAGAGTACAATAAACTGTGGCAAATCCCCACTTGTAGTCTACGGATTTTCTCTACTTATGGTCCTGGTCTCCAAAAACAACTTTTCTGGGATCTTTACCAGAAAACAAAACAAGGGCATGTTGAACTATGGGGGACTGGCAATGAAACACGAGACTTCATCTATATTACAGACCTTGTTAACACCATAAACCTTACTATAAATAATTGTTCATTCGAAGGGGACATAATAAATATTGCAAATGGAGAACAAATAACCATTGCCCAAGTTGCAAAAATATTCGCAAATATAGTTGGCCTTTCTTCGGACAAAATCACATTCAAAGGGCAGGAACGCACAGGAGATCCATTAAATTGGGAAGCAGACATCTCCACTATTAAATCATGGGGCTATAAAGCAGAAATAGACATCCATCAGGGCATAAAAAATTATATTCTATGGGCTCAAAGAGAACAAAAATAGGTATCGTTTACCGCCCGACTGAAAAATGGATTGCCGGAGCGTATTATGTACAAAACATTTTAAAAGCGCTATCCTCGTGTAAAGACGAATTACAACCAACAATAAACGTATGCTGCAATAACCATAGCGAATTTGAAGAACTAAAAGCGAGCACAAAATACAAATATCTGGCATACAGCCCACTATATCCGGAACGCGACAAGTATACTATTCTGATAAATCGAATACTGAAAAAATTTACAAAATACCGAATCTACACTGATGGTGCCTGGGGGAGCCTTTTCGACAAAACAGTGTTCTATTACCCAATTACAGATTTTACTGAAATCTATAATATACAGAAAGCCGTTGCCTGGATACCAGATTTTCAAGAAAAATATTATCCGGAATTCTTTAGCCAAGAAGACTTACTCGCACGGGAAAAGGGACATAAAGAATTGATACAAAAAAAGGTCCCAATTGTTTTCAGCAGTCATAACGCAGAAAAGGATTTTATTAAGTTCTATCCCGAAGGAAAAGATTCTCGTACATTTGTTTTACAATTCTCAGTAAATCACCCTGATTTTTCACACGAGTCAATAGATGAATTAAAAGTAAAATATAATATAACATCAAACTACCTTTTTTGTGCTAATCAATTTTGGATCCATAAAAACCATCTGACTTTATTTAAAGCAATCAAAATACTCAAAGACAGCGGGAAAAAATATCAACTTGTATGCTCCGGTGCATTATCCGAGTACCGTAACAATTCATACCATCAGACATTATTCAACTATATAAAGAATAATCATCTGGAGAACGAAATCAGAATACTTGGATTTATCCCACGAACGGAACAATTATGTTTAATGAACAACTCCTATGCCATCATCCACCCCTCCCTCTTTGAAGGATGGAGTACCGTTGTCGAAGACGCCAAAAAGCTCAACAAATTCATTTTCTTATCGGATTTAGCAGTGCATCGGGAACAGGCCCCGATTAACTCATGCTTCTTTAGCCCATTGGATGAAAACGAAATAGCCCAAAAAATACTATCCGTAGAGCCCTCCAATAAAGCATTTGATTATACTTTATGCACCCAAAGATCCTGCGATCAATTTCTTGATATAATCAATAAAATCGCAAAGAAATAGCCTTCCGTAGACTATCAAACACAATCCAAATGAAACTCTCTATCATCATACCAACCTACAATAGTGCTTCTGTTTTAGCAAAAGCCCTTGATAGTATTGTCAAACAGAATTTCACCGACTGGGAGGTATTGGTCATGGATGGGGTTTCTACCGACAACACAATCAAAGTAGCTCAATCTTATAATGACTCCCGCATCCATATATTCTCCGAGCCGGATAAAGGTATCTACGATGCAATGAACAAAGGCATCGAGAAGGCTCAAGGCGAATGGCTCTACTTCCTTGGGAGCGACGACTGGCTACTGAATGGCAATGTATTTGATTCTCTTTTTTCTTATCCTATAGATAACTATGATGTGGTTTATGGCGATGTTGAATCAGAGGGGTTAGCCCCATTACATCATGGGGAATGGACCATATCAAACATTGACTACAATCGCTGCCATCAAGGGATTTTTTACAGGAAAACAATTTTCAGCAAACTTGGGACATATAATTTGGAGTTTCCAGTATGGGCTGATTATGACCTCAACCTCAAATGGTTCTTTGCGAAGAAACTACACCACCTATTTATACCCATCACTATTGCACACTATTCCGACAATGGATTTAGTAGTGGACAAGAAGACAAATACTTTTTAAAAAAAGCCTCCATCATTAAACTCAAACTAGGGCATCAACGTTTTAGCCGCCGTGATAAAATAACTTTGATCAATGACGCAATAGAAAAAAGTGACAATACTTTCACACAAATCCGGCTTAAACTTTGGAAAACATATCTTGTCATGGTTATCACTGTCAAAAAGATCATTAAATGATTTCTGTCGCTCTATGTACATATAACGGTGCACTGTATCTTGAGGATCAAATTGAATCCATCCTCAGCCAAACAATGGCTGTGGATGAGATTGTCATTTGTGATGATGGAAGCTCCGACGAGACCCTTTCGATCATTAACTCATATTGCACAAATACCGACAAAATCAAAGTTTACCAAAACCAAACCCAACTAGGAGTATCCCAAAACTTCAATAAGGCAATAGACCTGTGTCAGGGAGACATCATCTTCCTTTCTGACCAAGACGATATTTGGCAGCCTAACAAAGTTAATGTATTTGTTGAATATTTTAACAAAAACCCCAATATTTCCGTAGCCTTTTCTAATGCAACCCTTATTCATCCCGACGGGACAATAATAGAAAGGGGGGGCACTCAACTATGGAATTATACCTTTAAACATAATTATAAAAAAATCTTTGACAAAGGATTCTCTTTAGAGTGTTTTCTTGGGGGCGCACTAACCACCCGGACCACGGGGGCTACCATGGCACTGCGAAAAAATTTCATCAAAAACAATCCTTTTATACATTTGTGCAACGGAGAAGTAATGCACGACTTCGCCATCGCACTGCTAGCCGCCGAACAGAATACTATTGGATACATAGACGAACCATTGATTAATTACCGAATACACCCGTCTCAAACATGCGGACTCTCTGATGCACCTTATCCGAATGATTACCATAAGAGTGTCTACTATTCGATATATGTCATTGATTCTGCTATCATTCCTCACCTACATCATCCGAGCACCCTTGAAAGAGCAAACTTCTACAAAAAGAGGCTAAAAAAAACATGTAAAAAATGGGGGCTCTTCGATTTAATCCCTATGATACATGAATACTTCCACTTCTATCGGAACAACGCTCCACTTTTTTTACGAATAGACATAAACGCCTGGTTTAAACAAATCACCAAAAGAACTACAAATGCCCCAATATGATTTCCTAATCGTCGGTTCAGGTCTCTACGGAGCCACATTCGCGCACTTGGCGAAGCAAGCCGGGAAAAGTGTTCTTGTGATTGACAAACGTCCCCATCTGGGCGGGAATATTTATTGCGAGAACATTGAAGATATCAATGTGCACAAATATGGCGCCCATATTTTCCATACCAACAATAAAGAGGTATGGGATTTTGTAAACTCCTTCGTAGAATTCAACCGCTACACAAATTCTCCTGTCGCCAATTACAAAGGAAAGCTTTTCAACCTTCCATTCAACATGAACACGTTCTATCAGATGTGGCATGTAACCACACCTGATGAGGCACAACATAAAATTGAAGAGCAAAGGGAGGAGATACGCCGCAAACTATTGCAAAACGGAATCGCCGAGCCTCGTAATCTTGAAGAGCAAGCCTTAATGCTTGTCGGAACAGACATCTATGAAGCGCTCATAAAAGGGTACACAGAAAAACAATGGGGAAGAAAATGTACGGAACTACCTGCATTCATTATCAAGCGCCTTCCTGTCCGTTTCGTATTCGACAACAACTATTTTAACGATCGTTACCAAGGGATTCCCATCGGAGGATACAACAAACTCATTGAAGGTTTGCTATCCGGTATTGAAACAATCACTGGGGCAGACTTTTTTGGAGATCGTAATCATTGGGAGTCTATAGCCGACAACATTGTTTTCACTGGGAAAATTGATGAGTTTTTCAACTACCAGCTTGGCCATCTTGAATATCGGTCGGTGAGATTCGAGCAAGAAGTGCATGAAATTCCAAACTATCAGGGCAACGCCGTAGTAAATTACACCGACGCCGATATCGCTTATACCCGGATTATCGAGCACAAACATTTCGAGATGTTTGGTGAGGACATAGCCAAATGTCCCCATACAGTAATCTCAAAAGAATACAGTACCGAGTGGCATAACGGTATTGAGCCCTATTACCCCATCAATGACGAACGGAACAACCGACTCCTTGAAGAATACAAAACCATTGCAAAACAAAGACCGAATGTAACCTTTGGTGGGCGATTGGCAGAATACAAATACTATGATATGGCACCTACCATCGAACAAGCCATATCCACATTTAGAAAATATCAAAAATGATACTCTAATGGAAATAGATGTCGTTATAGTCACATACAACAGGCTATCAAAGTTAAAGAAAACACTTGATTGCTACGAGAAGCAAACAGTTCCTTTCAGAAATCTTATTATTGTGAATAATCATAGTTCTGATGAAACTATGGAATATTTGAAAGAATGGGAAAATACAAATACTCCTTTCAACAAAATTATTATCCATACCAATGAGAATCTTGGAGGAGCTGGTGGCTTTTATATTGGCGAAAAGAAAGCTCTTTCGTTGAACCCAGATTGGATTTTTATCGCCGACGACGATGCCTACCCGGAACCCGATTTGATGGAGAAATTCCATCTTTTTGCCCAACAGCATCCCATTGACAATTATTCCGCAGTATGTGCAACCGTACTGACACCCGATGGGGATATCGACATCTCGCATCGAAGCCACTACACAGTAACACCAACCAACCATTTTATCTGGGATGCTTCGTCCCTCGAAGAGTATCAGAAACCATTCTTCAAAATAGACTTCCTTTCGTATGTCGGGCCATTCCTTAATGTTCGCGCCCTTAAAAAAGTGGGGCTAATCAACCCCAAATTCTTTATTTACAACGATGATTCCGAGCACAGTCTCCGGCTTCAGCACTATGGAGATATCATTTGTGTCCCGAGCATTAAAATCACACACGACATAAAAAAAGTAGGACAGGTCAAGGAGCAAGTAACAGACAATGCCATTGCGGCCACCTGGGGTGACTATTACAGCAATCGCAACGAGATGGTTATGATGAAAAAGCACTTCCCCAAAGTTGCAAGAAAACGTTTCAAAACCGCACTCAAACGACACCTTAAAGGGAAAGACAAAACCCCATACGAGAAACTCGTTTGGATAGCCGTGAGGGATGCATGGCTTCATCGCATGGGCATACACCCTGTCTACAAACCAGGCTGGTCTATAAAACACAACTAATATCATGGGGCCCACCGTTACCATAGTCCTACCCTGCTATAATGGTGCAGGTTTCTTGGCTCAATCAATAGATAGTGTCATAGCCCAGACCTTTACCGACTGGGAGCTCATCATTGTCAACGACTGCTCCAAAGATAACTCGTTGGAAATCATGCAGCGGTATGCCGAGAAAGACAGCCGTATACGCATCATCAACAACGAGCACAACCTCAAACTCCCGGGAGCGTTGAACAGAGGCTTCCAAGAAGCCAAGGGCAAATACCTCACGTGGACCTCACACGACAACCGCATGGGACCCAACATGCTGGAGGAGTTCGTGTCCTACCTGGACAACAACCCCGACAAAGGGCTCGTTACCGCATGCTATGCAGCCTTCAGCCTCAAGACTGGTGAAACGCTCTACGAGGTGCACCATCCCGACCCGCAGTTGCATCTTCCGATCTTCAACTGTGTATGCTATGCTTTCATGTACCGCCGCGAGGTATTGGAGACCGTTGGCGATTATGACACGACGCTATTCCTCGTTGAGGACTATGACTATTGGGTACGCATCTGGCAGAAATATCCTGTCGGCAAGATATACAAGGTGCTATACTACACCGGTGTCGGGGATGATACGCTGACCCTATCCCGCAAAAAAGAGATTGCAGAGAAACTGGTAGAGATGCGCTTACGGTATTTCGACAGCTTTAACAACGCCCTCTCAACACATCCAGACTTGCAGCGTAAGTTTTATATCTCCATCGCAGACAATCTTCATGGTATTACCCGCTTGAAATTCATCTTCCAACGCGGAATTGCCTTTGCCGCCTACTATTGGTGCTACCTCCGTCCTAAAAAAAACCTCGGGAAAATCAAAAGAAGCCTGCGACATACGTGATTCCTATATAATCAAAAAATGAATTACACTTCATCCTTTGACATTTTCGACACTTGTCTAATACGTTCTTGTGGACCATCCTCAGCTTTGTATGATATCTTGGCATCCGAGGCATTCTCCAAGCCAGTATCTAACGATATTAGACATGAGTTTATTATTGCCCGTATAAATGCAGAATCTCATACTAACTTACAGTCTATTTATAACAATATAGAGTTCTCCCATGAGCATCTCCTACCCGTTGACAAGTTAATTGAAAACGAGTTGACAATAGAAAATAGCCTACTAAAACCGTCAAAAAAAGTCCTCACTCTCGTTAATCAGTGCAGAATAGACGGACATCAAATTATTTTCATCTCTGACATGTATCTCCCCGGTTCATTCTTACGCGACCAGCTAAAAAAATGGGGATTCTGGAAAGATGGAGATACATTATATGTGTCTAATGAAATCAAAAAAACCAAGTCTTCTGGAGAATTATTTAAATATATCGCAGAAAAAGAGAATCTATGTTTTACGAGATGGCATCACTATGGCGATAATTTGAAAAGTGATGTCATTACGCCACGCAAATATGGTATAACAAGCACACAAATTACAACAGACTACTCCCTATACCAAAAAAGATGGATGGACACCACAATCTGTCCTCAATTCCAAATCGGCCCTATTATGGCTGGTCTATCTCGTTCCATTGCACTTTCCGAAGATAAAAACAATCATACTGCCATTACCCTTGACATAATTGCGCCACTTTTAGTCTCTTTCGTCTGTCGAATCATCAATCATGCAAGATTGCATGGTATAAATCATTTATATTTTTGCGCTCGGGATTCTAAAACAGCCTATGAAATCGCCAATCAAATCATTCATTCACATAACGACATTAGCGTACATTATCTATATATTTCTAGGCAAGCGCTATACGAAAGTAGTGAAGAAAATGTAATTTCATATTTTGAGCATGTTGGGTTAGCTTCAAAAGCAGAATCAACAGCCATTGTTGACATACGCACTACCGGGAAATCACTGAAATACATAAATGAATTACTACAAAAAAGAGGATTCAATCCTATCTACGGCTATTTCTTTGAAATGTATTGCACAGGCTCAGTATTACCACACATGCCTCCATACCATTGCGAAATAAATTCAGTATATAATAGCCTTTCCAACACAGAGACCAGATCTCTGTCTTCCCAAGGAGTATTATTAGAGATGTTTTTCTCCATCCATGAAGAGCCCAAAACAATAGGATACACTAATACTCAAGATGGCCTACCCCAACCAGTTTTCTCCGAGTCGACTGATGAAGAAGACTGTCAGACTAATAATATTAATCAAATCGTTTCTATCCGGAAAAGGCTCATCTCACATTACACTGACTCTTTCATGAAACTTCACCTTCATGAGTATGCTGACGACTGTATGAAACAAATTGCGCTTCCGACTTTAGCCAGTTTCTTCATTCATCCAGAAAAAGAATATTTAGAAAGCTTGACCGAGTTTCAAGTACGAAATGAATACTCTTCCAAAATGCAGCCATTTGTTGAGCATCTATCTATATTTGACATTCTTCATCGAAAAAAAGGTCTTTCTTGGCACAAAGGATCTATGGCATGGACATTACCTAAATGGCTATATAAAATACACTATAAAAAATAAACAAGATGCCGAGAGTAACGGTACTCATGCCGACATATAACGTTGCCCCGTGGGTTGAAGAATCTATCCATAGTGTCCTCAACCAGACCTATCGTGACTTCGAGCTGCTGGTGGTAGACGATGCATCGACCGACGACACCCTCGACCGCGTCCGCTCCATCGACGACCCACGCATACGCATTGCCTCGTTCCCCAATAATGTAGGCCTTTCCGAAAACCTCAATCGAGGTCTTGATATCATCGACACCGAGCTGGTGGCCCGTATGGATGGTGACGATATCGCAGAACCCGACTGGCTGGAAACCGGTGTCCACGTCCTCGACACCCACCCCGAAGTGGGAGTATGCAGTTTTGGTTTCCAGTTCTTTGGGGCTAAGACCTCATTGGTTCGTTTTCCTGAACATCATGAGGACTCCAAAGCCCAGATGCTTTTCGGCTGCACCGTCATCGTTCCCGTCTTCCGTCGTGCCGTAATGTCTGACAACCACCTCCGCTACAGCACCGAGGCCTTCCCGGCCGAAGACTACATGATGTGGTCGAACGTGTACCCATTGACACAGATCTACAACGTCCAGCGTACCCTCTTCCACTATCGTACCCACCCCACCCAGATATCCACCTCGCGTAGGGAGGCACAGATTGTGAAGTCCAACGAGGTGCGGCTAAAGATGCTCAAGTGGTTGAGCCCCAATTTCAGCGACGACGAGAAGCGATATTTCCTAAACAACTTCGTACCTTGCAAGATAGAGCAAAAACAGGATATTTATGGTCTCCAGCAATTTGCCGACATTCTTGTCAGCAGGAACATACAAGGTCATTATTCCAGCGATGCCCTGCGGCACAAATTCAATAGCCATATTGCCTACGGCGTACTGGAATTTGCGGAGCGCACTTACTTTGCTCAACGTTATACACCCATGGCGCTCGTTCAGCTTATTTCCGACGGACTATATTCTATGTTACCCAAGAAGAACCGTCGAAAAATTCTGGTCAAGTGCCTTATTTTAAAGATCAAGAATTAGAGAATTCGAGAACTTCTTATGGGTTCACTCCAATACATACGCCGTAAACTCCACAACCTCACGCACCCCTTGTTGGGGCGCATATTGATGTTGCATCGTGTGGTAGAGCATCGCAGCGAGGGAGAGAACCGCGAGTTGGAGATTACACCAGAATTCCTGAGGCGAACCATTGAAACCTACCGTCAACAAGGTCACCAGTTCGTCTCAATCGACGAAGCTTGCGACATTATATCCAAAGGTCGCACCAACCACCCTTTCGTTTGCCTTACCTTCGACGATGGATACCAAGACAACTATGATATCGCCTACCCTATCCTAAAACAGATGAATATCCCGTTCGCCGTATATGTCACAACGGGGTTTATCGACAATCGCATCCCCATAAGATGGTATCCCGATGAAAAGCTGGGCATTAATGGCGAATCTCTGAAAGCCATGGACGCCGACCCACTCTGTACCATCGGTGCCCACACCGTCAGCCATCCCAAACTCAACGCCCTCTCTCCCATGGAACAGCAAAAGGAGATTGAACAATCCCTGCAAGAACTGGAGTCATTCCTTGGTCACCCCATCCGCCACTTTTCTTATCCACATGGCGCCTACAATGCCGACACCTTGAAGATTGTGAACGACTGTCATTTCATCTCAACCCTGCGTGCATGGGGTGGGAGTATCAGAAAAGGCGATGCTACTCTGTTGGAGCTGCCACGAATAGAACTGAAAGAGCCATGAAGACCTTTGGCAACGGAATAAAAGACAAACTATCGGTCATCATCCTCTCATACGCCATTGACGAGGACATCTATGAGATGAACTGCAATGCTCTAAAATCCCTCATAGAATCCGAAGCATGGACAGGCGACCTACAAGTGCTAATCATCGAGAGCAAAAAAGAGAGCGGCTATACCTATCCATTCCCTAACGTTGAGGTGATTATCCCCAAAGAAGACTTCGGTTTCCACAAGTTCTTCAATATGGGTATAGACAAGACTGACGGTGAGTACATCGCATTCTGCAACAACGACATCATCTTCAAACCTGGTTGGTTCAGCGAGATAAAAAAAATCGCCGATGCTCATAAACGCTTCAAGTGCTTCTCTCCTATCGACGACAGTGGTGACTATCCCAGGATGACCCCAGAAGCGTTGCCCCGCGAGAAAGATTATTACAAAGGCTGGGAGCACCAGAAGCACTTCGCACCTTGGTGTTTCGTGTGGAAACGAGAAGTGTTCGACATTACAGGTCCATTCGATGAAACCGTTGACTTCTATGGTGCCGACTGCGATGAGCAGAACATGATGAGCCGAAACGCACTTTGGAGCGTGGTATGTACCAAATCGGTGGTGAACCATTTGGCCGGGCAGACGGCCGTCGTGAAGCAATCAGGCAAAAACGACCAATATCGCATTACCGACAACGAGAAATACCCACTGACGGAATTCGAAAAGAAGCACAACTACTCTCTCTGGATATACGACGACTATCGATTCTACGACGGCTATCAGAAATTGAAAAAGAAATGGGGATTAGACAATACAAACAAATGGTTGCAACGAATAATCGCCAAACATCCCGTCTTGAATTTCCGCCCTTTGACCCGACTTCTATTCACCAAACAGATGAACTTCTTCTTCTGCCGACTAAGAGGAATAAAACCCTAATCCATGTATAACAACCATTCCATCTCCTTCGTTTCTTTCGCCAATAGCCGTTATGCTTCTCAAAACCGTATCAAACGAGAGGCTGAAGAGATGCAATTCTTCGACCACATCTATGTTGGAGACGAAAAGATGCTTGAGCCTTGGTACTTTGAAAAATACAAAGACCGCTGGCCAGAACGCAGTTTCGGCTACTGGCAATGGAAGCCTTACCTCATACGACGCGTCATGGACCGCATGGAGGAAGGCGACTTTCTTGTCTATGCAGACGCGGGATGCACACTCAATCCACGTGGTATTCCCCGATTGAAAGAATACCTCCACATGGTGGAGGAAAATGCATGCGGTGTGCTGGGATTCGACCAACATTTCCGAGAAGCGGAATGGACCAAAGCCGACCTCTTCGACTACTTCGGTGTCCTCGGCGACCCCAAATACATGGACCACGGGCAGGTAGCTTCAGGTTGCATCATCATCAACAAGAAGCCCGCTTCGCAGCGTCTTATCGACGAGTGGCACTACATCATGCACTTCCACCACGACTTGGCCACCGACTCGCCTTCCAAACTGCCTAACGTGCCCAACTTCCAAGAGAACCGCCATGACCAGAGCGTCTTCTCCCTCCTAATGGTCAAATACAGTGGTGTGGAACTCCCCGTGGAGGAATTCTTCACCGAGGGTGACTGGGAGGAACTTAAAGACTACCCCATCTGGGCCACTCGCAAACGCATGAAAAAACGCACTTGGCAAAAAGAGATAAACTACCGCATCAAGAAAATGATTCAACTAGTTAAATAAACATATGGAAGCTTACATCACATTCTGCAATACGGCCAATTACCTTGAGGGACTAATGGCTACGTGGCTCTGTCTCCGTGACACTGGCACCACTTTCCCTTTTTATGCCCTGTTACCCACAAAACTCATCCAAGAATGTCCTAATGAGGTAACAAATCTGAAAAAAGAAGGAATCAATATTATTGAATACAACCGACCTGTTGTTGTCCCTCAAGAACTCATTGATAACAACACAAAAGCAGGGAACCTACGAGGAAATCAATGTTACGACAAATTATTGGTTTTCGAACAAACCCAGTTCGAAAAAGTCGTTTACATAGATACCGATATTTATATCCTTCATTCTTTAGACCGTCTATTTGATATGCCACACATGTCAGCTATGATTGCCGGAAAAAGCTATCCTGGTAATGAAGACTGGGTGGACCTTTCTGCTGGCATTCTTACCATCGTCCCAAAAGCGGGAATGGTAGCAGAACTAATGAAAAAAGTTCCCGAGGTAATTGAAAAGGGTGGTGCATTGGGAGACATGAGCATACTGCAGACCTACTATTACGATTGGCCACAACATCCAGAATTGGACATGGGTGAAAAATATGGGGTGATGTCCTATTATGCTCATTATTTTGAGAAACATTTAGGATATCATTACACCAACGATATAGACGATCCCAAGTCGGTCGCCATTATCCACTACGCCAGCGAAAAGAAACCCTGGATGCAGCATTGGTCACCCCTCTCGGTACTAAAACAGGAATTGCAACTGGCTGCGCTCCGACTCCTACATAAACGCAACACCGACGCCGTGTTGCTGGAATACAAACACTTGGTGCGCAAAGCCAGGAAACTTCTCTACGCCAAATGAGTCTACGTACCCTTTACCGCCGCTACCGCAATCCGCTGACCTCCACCGACGGGCACATCCTCTATTACAACTGGTGGAACAAACAGCCTGCCGACGAGATATGGTTCACCAGTTTCCTACAAAAGAGAGGCTTTCTTGAACGTTATCCTAAGACCCGCTTTGTCTTTTTCTCCAGTCTTGGCAACTTGAACCTGCTCCATCTAGATGCAATAATTCACCCCTGCACCCATAACCGCAAACGTCTCTATTTCAACGGTGAGAACAATCATTACCCCGGATTCGTCCCATACCTGCACAACCTCCTCGACCATAAAGCCATCAACTTCAGTCTCGGCTTCGACTACACCGACGACCCACGATACATGCGTTTCCCCTTGTGGATACTGGAAATGTTTCCCCCAGCATCTACCGAGCAGGACATCCGTCGCATCTGCGACCAGCTGAGCCACCAGAAATGGGACGCTGCCACACGCAGCCGCTTCTGCGCCTTGGTCTCCGGCAACCGCGGTCCCAACGACCCTGGGGCACAGCGGCGTACACGACTGGTCGGGAGCCTCAACTCCATCGCCACCGTCGACTGTGCCGGAAAACTCCTTCACAACACCGACGAGCTGAAGACTAAATACAACGACAACAAAGCCGAGTTCCTCAAGCAGTATAAATTCTACATCTGCCCCGAGAACGCCTCCGTCGATGGCTATGTCACCGAAAAGGTGTTCCACGCCATCGGCTCCGGCTGCATTCCCATCTATTGGGGCGCCAACGGCAACCCTGAGCCTGAAATGCTCAATCTCGACGCCATCCTTTTATGGAACCCTAACGGAGACAACAACGCTTTGCTTCAACAGATAGCGGAGCTGCAAAACAATTACACCCGCTACCGCGAGTTCTTCGAACAGCCCCGCCTCAAAGACGACGCCTGGCAGGTGGTAGCCACCTACTTTAATAACCTAGAACAACACATCGACGCCCTCTTCAAATCATGAGCCCACACCTTTCCATCATCATACCTGCCTACAACGCAGCAGCCTACCTGCAGCCATGTCTTGACAGTATCTTCTCGCAAGAATATGCTGACTTCGAGGTTATTGTCGTCGACGATGGCAGCACTGACGGTACCGCCACCCTGCTGGAAAGCCACCCCAAGGTGAAAGTCATCCGCCAAGAGAACCAAGGGATGAGTACCGCCCGCAACCGCGGCCTCGACGAGGCCCAGGGCGAGTACATTCTCTTCGTGGACAGCGACGATCTCCTCACCGCCGGCGCCCTCGAGACCCTCGTCGCCGAGCTCTCCGGCGAGGACGTCATCGGATTCAACGCCAAGAAACTGCACGACGCCACCGGCGAACAGACCTACCACCCCACCATTCGCGAACCCGAAACCACCGATGGCTGGACCTACTTCTGCCGCCACCGCCTGGAAGCCACGGACATCCACTTCGTATGTATCTGGCAACGGACCTACCGTCGCCAGTTCCTGATAGACAACAACCTGCGCTTCGCCGACGGCATCCTCCGCGCCGAGGACGACCTCTTCACCACCCAAGTCATGCTCGCCGCGAAAACGCTGAGAACCATCACCCCCTGCCTGTACATATATAGGATACGCGCGAACAGCATCACCACCACCGTCGACCGTCGCCGCTTCGACGACAGCCTGCGTGTGCAACGCCTGCTCGCCGACCTCTTCATCCCCCTCCAGGGCGTGGACAAGAAGGTCATCTACCGCGTGTTGGCCTCGAACTACATCAACTTCTTCTCCCGCAAAACGAAGAACCTCTACGGCAACATCGACCGCGAGATGATGCGGTGGGTCAACTGGCGGCAGTTCCGTACCGTCTGCCTCACCCCCCGCCACCGCCGCCTCTACCACCTCATCCGCATCCACCCCTCCCTGTTCCGTTTTTATGAACTTTTAACACGATAACCACGACTGACAAAATGGCAGTCATGTACCTACCATCCCCTTATCAACTCCTTACCAACTCCTACCCAACTCCTACCAAAGTAGGTGTTGATAGGGTGAAAACAGGGTTTTGGAACTGACAAAATGGCAGTCGACCCCCTCTGAGATATGCTTTTCACATCGAGTGAATTCATGGTTTTCCTGCCGGTGGTCTTCGCCCTCTACTGGGTGTTGCGGCGGCAGGTGCGCTGGCAGAACCTGCTGGTGGTGGCCGCGAGCTATGTGTTCTACGGCTGGTGGGACTGGCGGTTCCTGCTGCTCATTGCCTTCACCACCGCCTGTTCCTACGCCAGTGGCCTGATG
>OCVV012869561.1_pt1 | contig 25774 bp, 25 predicted proteins | sample 1539721 | NCBI WGS metagenome assembly OCVV01 (sample SAMN02144230, study PRJEB22623) | gut metagenome | biome: sheep rumen | host: Ovis aries | place: New Zealand
GCCTCATCGTTTACACGCCTGAGGTCCCCCTCTCCGATGGCCTTGCCGATGAGCACATTGGCTGTCGCCGCCGAGCCGACCGCCGCCGTTTTGACAAGCAGGAACAGATTGGACGCCATGCTGTTGGCGGCAATCGCGCTGGAGTTCAGGTGTCCGAGAATTGCCGTCTGCATCGCCGTATTGACGCCCCACAGGCTTGCCATCAAAATGACCGGTATGCTGACGCGGAAATAATCTCCCGCGATCACGCGATCGACGTGCAGAAAGTCGCGCAGCCGCACGCGCAGATTGTTCTCCCGTTTGCGCATATACAGCACAACAACCGCGAACTCCACCATGCGCGCCGCCAGTGTGCCGACGGCAGCGCCCGCCGCACCCATGCGCGGCATGCCGAAGTGTCCGTAAATCAGCACCCAGTTGATGCAGAAATTGATGCACAGCGTGCTCAGCGACAGATAGAAGGCGATTTTTACGACCTCTGTGCTGCGCAGCAGCGCGAGCAGGATTGTCGTCACACAGAAAAACGGATAGGTAAAGCGCACAATATTCAGATAGCGCACACCCTCCGCGATGATGGCGCGGTCACTGGTAAACAGACCGACCACCTGTGTCGGAAACAGCGACACCGCCGCAAACAGCAGCGCCATTGCGATCAGCGCCGTGCGCATGGAGACGCCCGCGACCTTGCGGATGGAGGCGGTATCTCTGCGCCCCCAGTACTGTGCGGACAGAATGACCAGACCGTCGCCGATGCCCATCAGCAGATTCTGGTAGATGAACTGAATCTGATTGACCGCTGTCACGCCGGACAGCGCACTTTCCGCATACCGTCCCAGCATGAGGTTGTCCGTCAGATTGACGCTCAGGGAGATGATGTTCTGCAGGACAATGGGCAGACACAGCGCGAGAAACGCGCGGTAAAATTTTTTATCTCGTATCAGCATAGGATGACTCCAAAGCAGACAGAAGCCTCTGTCTGAAAAAACGGCAGCTGCGGGAATCGCTCCTCCACAGCTGCCGACACAGTTGATTCTTTATTCGCCGAGCTTTTTGCCGGTCAGCAGTTCATAGGCCTGCATGTACTTGGCAATGGTCTTGTCGACAATTTCCTGCGGCAGCTCCCAGTCGTGCTCATTGGCCTTCAGCCAGTCGCGGGCAAACTGCTTGTCGAACGACGGCTGTGCGTGACCTGCCTCATAGCCCTCTGCCGGCCAGAAACGCGAGCTGTCCGGCGTCAGCATTTCATCGCCGAGGACAATGTTTCCGTCTTCATCGAGACCGAACTCAAACTTGGTGTCCGCGATGATGATGCCGCGGCTGCGCGCATAATCCGCACACTTTTTGTACAGTGCAATCGTGTAATCCCGCAGCTTGGAGGCGTATTCCTCACCCTTGCCGGGGAACCGCTTCTCCAGATAGGCAACGCTCTGCTCATAGGAAATATTCTCGTCGTGATCGCCGATTTCTGCCTTGGTGGACGGCGTGTAAATCGGCTCGGGCAGCTGGTCGGACTCCTTAAGTCCCTCCGGCAGGCGGATGCCGCAGACTGTGCCATCCTTCTGATAGCTCGCCCAGCCGCTTCCCGTGATGTAGCCGCGGACAATGCACTCGACCGGCAGCATGTCCAGCTTGCGGCACATCATGCTGTTGCCGTCAAAGCGCGGCTGACGGAAAAATTCCGGCATATCCCGGACATCCACCGAAATCATATGATTCGGAATGATATCCTCCGTCATATCAAACCAGAATTTTGACATCTGGGTGAGCACCGTGCCCTTCTTGGTCACATTGTTCTTCAGAATGACGTCAAAGCAGCTGATGCGGTCAGTTGCCACCATAATCAGGCTGTCCCCGTTATCATAGATCTCACGAACCTTGCCTTCCTTGATCGGCTTCATTTCTTTTACACTCATAATCCATTACCTCACGCTCGGAATGTTGCATCAAAAAATACCACTTACTATGATATACGGATTGCCTTGCAAAAATCAACAGTATTTTTCACAATATCCATAAAAAATATCGCCCGAAACAGGTGATTCTGTTTCTCCCCCGGCTGTGTCCCGCGCAGGCAGCCCGAGGTTCGGTCTCCTTTTGCGGCGTCACATCGAATGAAGCGCTCTTTATTTCTCGCTGCGCGGCTGTTCGTCCCCGAAAATCAGATCGTCAATATCCGGCCGGTTGGGATCGGATTTCGAATCGCCCCAGATTTTTTTCATCTGCTCACCTCCCCAATGCTGTCATTCTATGCAGGGCGACAGGCTGTATTTCCTCCGTTCTGCTTCCCTTAAAAAAGTACGGATATACGATCTGTGATACCGCTCTGAAACAGATCTGTGAACAAATTGTTATTGTTATCTCGCCATTCCTGAGATATAATGGAACTGGAAGTTTTGACTTGTTTCCGGTAAACGATAAAATAAAGGGGGCTACTTCAAATATGAAAACCAAAATTTTATCCGCTTTGCTTGCCGGCAGCATCCTGCTCGGGGGCACGGGCGAGCTGATGCCCAGCGCGCTGGCAACAGGCGCGGAACCGGCAGTACAGCAAACCGCGGATTATGCGCAAACCATCGCCATTCAGCCGAATGAGCTGTGGCTGGGTATCGGCGAAACCATTCAGCTGACAGCGTCTGTCCTGCCGGACAGCGCGGAAGAGCAGCTCATCTGGTCGAGCAGTGACAGCGCGGTCTGCGCGGTCGGAACAGACGGTACGGTCACGGCACAGACCGCCGGCACCGCTGTGCTCACCGCGCAGGCAGGCAGTCTCACCGCCAGCTGCACCGTACACGTCGGCATTGCCGCACCGGTGGTTTCCGGCATCACTGTTGACAGCACACAGCATGCCGTACTCAGCTGGACGGCGGTCAAGGGCGCAGACGGTTACCGCGTTTCCCGCCGGGCATCCGACGCCGACCCGTGGCAGGATGTGCAGACACTGACCCGGACCAGCTGGACGGACACCTCAATGACGGCACAGACCGGCTGGCAGTACGCCGTCCGCGCGTACAAGCTGCGCAACAGCCAGACCGACGATGCACAGACATTGTGGAGCGGCTACGCACGCGCAGATGTTCCGGTATATGAACAGGCACCGGTGCTCAAAACCGCCGTCAAGCCCGCTAAGCCGTATCTGATCTCTGCCGCTGCGCTCGCGTCGGGCGGTGTCCAGATCAAGTGGAATCCGGTATCCGGCGCATCCGGCTACCGCGTTTACCGCAAAAACGGCAGCAGCTGGAAGCAGATTCACATCGTCAACGGCGCGTCCGCTTCCTCCTACACCGATTCAAATGTGACACCCGGCACGACGTATACATATTCTGTCCGCGCCTTCAGCCGCGGCGGCGGAAAGCTTCTGCTCAGCGATATGAACACCACCGGTGTTTCCGCGACCGTACCGAAGCCCAGTCCCGCACCGGTTTCCATCCCCGCACCGAAACTCGGTCAGGTTACTTCAGGCGGATATGACCGTCTGACCGTCACATGGAATACCGTCAGCCAGGCCGAGGGTTATCTGATTTATCGCCGCACCTCTGCCGCAGAAAAGTGGAATCATATCGCCACGGTCACCGGCGGCAGCAAGACCAGCTACACCGACACCTCGGTCATCTGCGGCAAGACATATTATTACACCATCCGCCCGTACCGCACGGCAGACGGCGCAAAGGTTTACGGCAGCTACAATGACAGGGGCATCAGCGGCAAAGCCCTGCCGGCGACGCCGGTTCTGAAGGGCGCTTCGGCTGTCAGCCCGACCAGTGTCCGTGTGACCTGGAAGGAAGTCGCCGGTGCCAGCGGATATTATATTTACCGCAAAACCAAGGCGTCCGATTCGTGGGTTTATCTGCACTACGTTTCCGGCGGAAGCAAGACCTATTTCCTCAACACCGGTCTGACCAGCGGAACACGCTACTATTATACGGTTGCTGCCTTCCGCAATGTATCCGGCTCCGCTGTCGTCGGCGGACGGAACAACACCGGCGTGAGCGCAACACCGCTCGCACCTGCCGCCTACAGCAACGTCTATGCATCCTACAGCACAAAATACAATCCGGGACAGACAAACCGCACGACCAACCTGAACGTCGCGTGCAAAACCATCAACGGCACGGTCGTCAAGCCCGGAGAGACGTTCTCCTTCAACAAAAAGCTGGGCAAGCGCACACCGGATAAGGGCTACAAGCCGGCAACCATCTTTACCGGCGGCTCAGGCACCGCGCAGGAGCTCGGCGGCGGCATCTGTCAGGTCGCATCCACCATGTTCAACACCGCCCTGCTGTCCAACGTCGGCATTGCCGAGCGTCACCCGCATTCCCAGCGCGTTGCATACTGCCCGCTCGGACGCGATGCCGGTATCTACTACGGTGTAAAGGATTTCAAATTCAAAAATACAACCAGCTACAACATCAAAATCAAGGCATGGATTTCCGACGGCACACTCACCGTCCAGTTCCTGACCACGGAGCAGGTCAAGCCGCCCGCTGTCAAGCTGACAGTCACCTATAACAGCGGCACCTACACACTCAAGCGTTCTGTAAACGGCGTTGTCAATTACACGACAAAAAGCCGGTATTAAAAAAAGCGAGCGGAGAACTCAGTTCTCCGCTCTTTTCTTTGCTGTCGGCAGATGACTCTGCCGCGCTTTTTTCTCCGCAGATCCATTACATCTCCTGAACAGAGACAACACCGTCGGTCTCCGCAATGCTGTGAAGCAGTTCATCCGCGCGGCAGTGCCGCGGCAGACGCAGCTTGAAGATCGAGCTGGCATCGTGTGTGTCTGTCCCCGCCGAACGGGTAATCTGCAGGTCAAGCACACTGACCTCCAGCTGCCGGAACAGCTTGAGCACCTGCTCCAAGCAGGCCGGACCTGTGTACTGTACATACAGATTTACTTCCGGCGCATGGTTGACAAGCCGGTTTTCCAGTCCGCCGAGCAGGAGCTCTGTCATAAGAATCAGAACCGTGGTGAGAATGCCGCCTTCATAGAATCCCCCGCCGAGGGAAAGCCCGATAATCGCAGACGTCCAGAGACCCGCGGCGGTTGCCAGGCCCTTTACGCGCTGGTGACGGGTGACAATGATTGTTCCGGCGCCGATAAAGCCGATGCCGGCGATCACCTGTGCACCCAATCGCGCCATATCCGTGTAATAATGCAGATTCAAATAGAGGTACTGACTGGTCAGCGTCGTCATCGCTGCTCCCAGGCAAATCAGAATATGCGTGCGAAAGCCGGCAGGGCGGCGTTTGAATGCGCGCTCCATGCCGACCGCGCCGCCGCACAGCATGGCAAGAATCAGACGGATGGCGACGGATGCCAGCGTGATCTCCCGCAGGCCGTCAAAAACAGCTAACATAAACATCCTCCCCGCTTAAATCTCTTCAATTCGATGGATGCAGTCCAATTTGGCGAGATCGGACAGAATCTGTGTATGTGTTTTCCGCTGCTTGATTCGAAGCGACAGAACCGCGCGCGGACCTCGTGCACGCGTTTCATTGCCGTGCCCGATCTCAATATCCTCAATCTGTACACCCATCGCTTTCATCCTGCCGAGAATTGTTCCGATGTCGTCCATGGATTCAAATTCCGTATAGATGTTGAGCACCTTTGCATTGTCCTGAATGCGTGCGTCAATCAGCGGAAAAACACTGATGCAGATAAAAATCAAAACAAACGCCAGAATGACACATTCATAAAATCCTGCGCCGACAGCAAGTCCCATGCAGGCGGAAGCCCACAGACCGGCAGCCGTTGTCAATCCCCTGACCTGCTGACGGCCGGTGACAACAATGGTGCCTGCACCGAGAAAACCGATGCCGTTGATGACCTGCGCGCCAAAGCGGGAGACATCCGAGCGCAGACCGATTTCCTCAGCCAGCGCTGCCCAGCGGGTGGTAAGCATGGCGTATTCGTACTGGCTGAGCAGCATGGTCAGGGCGGCACCGAGGCACACCAGTATATATGTTCGGAAACCGGCGGGACGGCGCTTGCGCTCACGCTCCAGACCGATCATGCCGCCGCTGAGCATCGCCAGCACAAGGCGCAGTACAACCGATGCAAAATGAAATTCACGCAAATAATCCAGTTGGGCAATCATCCCGCACGCTCCTTTCCTCCCTGTCCGTTTCCTCACTCCTTCTGTCGAAGTGTGATCTATATTCAGTATAGCACAACAAGCTGTTCCCGTGTGCGGAGCGCGGAAAGAAATGCTTCACAAAAAATGTCAGAGAAAACTGTCAGAAATGTGCAGGAAACCGCGCCGCACCGCTCATTGTTTGCGTCCGGGTGCGGGCATTTTTTGTGCTGCGCACAAAAAAAGAAGAAAGCCTTTATCTCGCGATAAAGGCTTTCTCAATGGCGGAGAGTCAGGGATTTGAACCCTGGGTACGCTCATCACGCACACACGATTTCCAGTCGTGCGCCTTCGACCACTCAGCCAACTCTCCATTGTTCTTTTGTGCCGCTGTCTCAGCAACGAATAATATTATACTCAACGCAGACCAATTCGTCAAGTGGTTTTTCAGATTTTTTTGAAAAATTCTGCTGAATCAACAGGCAGCCGGCTTGTGTGCCGGCTGCCTGCAGCTCTCACCGTTTTTATTTGATGCAAATGGTCTCGACCTCGAGCTTGGCGCCCTTCGGCAGACCTGCGACGGCGAAGCAGGAGCGCGCCGGAGCGGCATCCGGAAAATACTTCGCATAGACAGCGTTAAACGCGGCAAAATCCGCGAGATCTGCAAGGAAACAGGTGGTTTTGACCACATTGGCATACGTCAGACCGGCGGCCTCGAGAATCGCGCCGATGTTCTTCATGACCTGTTCCGCCTGCTCCTCAATGGTTGTGCCCTCTACCTCTCCGGTTGCCGGATTGATCGGAATCTGACCGGATGTGAACAGGAAGCCGTCTGTCTCGATCGCCTGCGAATACGGACCGATTGCCGCCGGTGCGTTCGACGTGGAAATGGCCTTTTTCATAAGTGTCTCCCTCCGTTATTTGCTGCCCTTGAGCTTTTTCATGCGCTCGGTGTTGGAAAGAATCGTCTTGCGCATGCGAACGCTCTTCGGTGTAATCTCGATCAGTTCGTCGTCACTGATGAACTCCATCGCCTCTTCAATGGACATAATGCGCGGCGGGATCAGGCGCAGTGCGTCGTCCGAACCGGACGCGCGCATATTGGTCAGCTGCTTTTTCTTGCAGACATTAACCGCCATATCCTCATTCTTGGGGGATGCACCGACGATCATACCTTCGTAAACCTCTGTGCCTGCGCCGATAAACAGCTGTCCGCGCTCCTGCGCATTGAACAGACCATAAGCGACCGCTGTGCCGGTTTCAAACGCAATCAGCGAACCGGTGGACCGCTTGGCGATTTCGCCCTTGTACGGCTGATATTCATAAAAGACAGAGCTGAGAATGCCCTCGCCGCGCGTGTCAGTCAGGAACTGATTTTTATAGCCGAACAGGCCGCGCGCCGGAACGAGGAACTCGACACGCATGCGGTCGCCCTGCGGCGCCATACGCTGCAATTCGCCCTTGCGCGCACCCATCTTCTCCATGACAGAGCCGAGAGCATCCGCCGGAACATCTGCAACCATGCGCTCAACCGGCTCATAGCGCTTGCCGTCGATCATTTTATACAGCGCGCGGGGTGCGCCGACCTGGAATTCATAGCCCTCGCGGCGCAGCGTCTCAATCAGAATGGAAAGGTGCATCTCGCCGCGTCCCGCGACGCGGAAGGTGTCGGTGTTTTCCGTCTCGTGCACACGCAGAGAGACATCCTTGAGCAGCTCGCGGTGCAGACGCTCGCGCAGCTGACGGGAGGTGACATATTTGCCCTCGCGTCCGGCAAACGGCGAATCGTTGACCGAGAAATACATCTCAACGGTCGGCTCGGAAATTTTGACAAACGGCAGCGGCTTGGGGTTGTCCGGTGTGCACAGCGTATCGCCGATGGTGACGTTCTCGATGCCGGAAACACAGATGATATCACCTGCTGAAATTTCCTCTACCGGCGTATGACCCAGGCTGTCGATGGTGTACATCGAGGCAACCTTTGCCTTGTACGGATCGGCATGGTGGTTGTAGTTGCACACCGTGACTTCCTGCCCGACATGCATGGTGCCGCGCTCGACACGGCCGACTGCGATGCGGCCGACATAGTCGTTGTAATCAATGGAGGAGACCAGCATCTGCAGATCGCCGTCGGGATCGACATGCGGCGCGGGAATGTGGCTCAAAATGGTCTCAAACAGCGGAACGAGATCCTTGCCCGGCGTATTCGGCGAAAGGGTTGCCGTGCCGTCCCGTCCGGAGCAATACAGAATCGGGCTGTCCAGCTGCTCATCATTTGCGTCGAGCGTGAGCAGCAGCTCCAGCACCTCATCGCCGACATCAGCCAGACGCGCATCCGGACGGTCGATCTTATTGACAACAATGATGATCTTATGACCGAATTCGAGCGCCTTTTCCAGAACAAAACGGGTCTGCGGCATCGGTCCCTCAAACGCATCGACGAGCAGAATAACGCCGTCTACCATTTTGAGAATGCGCTCTACCTCGCCGGAAAAGTCCGCATGTCCCGGTGTGTCCACGATGTTGATTTTGGTGTCCTTATAATGAACGGATGTGTTCTTTGCCAGAATCGTGATGCCGCGCTCGCGTTCCAGGTCATTGCTGTCCATGACACGCTCTTCTACGACCTGATTTTTGCGGAATGCGCCGCCCTGCTTGAGCATCTGGTCGACCAGTGTTGTCTTTCCGTGATCGACGTGCGCGATGATGGCAATGTTTCTCAAATCATTTCTGACCATAAAGATCCTCCAAACGCATAAAAATGCGAAAACCGTTAAAACTTTAGGAATATTGATACGGATTTTATTATACGCCCTGTCCCATTGTATTTCTATCCCCGATATCATCAAAATTTTCTCTGTTTTTATTCATTTTTTCAGGAAGATTTTCAAAGTTTTCCTTGACAAGCCGCCGGATTATGCGTATAATAATATTCGCTGGTTCGATAGGATACAGCATTCATATTGCCGAATTGTGTAAGGGTAGCACGACAGACTCTGACTCTGTTTGTGAGGGTTCGAATCCTTCTTCGGCAACCATACTGCCGAATTGTGTAAGGGTAGCACGACAGACTCTGACTCTGTTTGTGAGGGTTCGAATCCTTCTTCGGCAACCACTCCAAACCGCTTGAAGCATTTGTTTCGAGCGGTTTTTTTGTTTTCACAAAATCCTTATTTCCGGTTATCGCGAAACGACGAGTCTAAGAACCGCAGCGCCGCCGCAGGTGCAGATATTCCCGCCGACATTGACGCAAGGCGGACGGAAATCATGCGCGCGGAGTACGACAAAAATACGACAAAAGAGAGCCAACAGCAGGCAGCACACTGCGGAGCGCAAAAAACGAAATGTCCGAAAAAGTGCAGAAAAAAGCCTGAATCTCGTTGGATTCAGGCTTTTCCTATTGGTGGGAGGTGGTGGATTCGAACCACCGAAGTCGTTGACAACAGATTTACAGTCTGCCCCCTTTGGCCACTCGGGAAACCTCCCATATCAAGTTGTAAAGAAACTGGAGCTGGTGGACGGACTCGAACCCCCGACCTGCTGATTACAAATCAGCTGCTCTACCAACTGAGCTACACCAGCGTGCCGTATTTCTTTCGTCCACTGCGTTTTCTCTCAGCGACGTGTAATATAATATCACGCTTGACGCGATCTGTCAACAGTTTTTTCAAACTTTTTTCAAAAAAAACGGACAATCCGTCTTATTTTTTCTTTTTCGTTGTGCCGTCAAATTCCTCAATCGAATCTGACACATGCTGCAGCACATACAGCAGCGATTCCGCGCGCCCGGGATACTCCTCGGGCAGCTTTGCCAGAGACAATGCCGGAAGCTCCGCCTTCTCCTCCTCGAGGCCGAGCGCACCGCCGCCGCCCGCCGCACAGCGTATGCGCAGCTCCGTCAGCTTCATGTACGCATCGCACAGCGCATCAAACCGGTCCTCCGATGTGCGGAACGCCTCTGCGGGATTCGCCTTGTCCGCCGCATACAGATAACGGAACAGCTTGTACTCCGCAGCAGAAAGATAGGTGGTCAGCTGTTCGAGCAGCTGCTGTGAACCGGACTTGGCCGCGACCTCCAGCAGCACAGACGCCGAATCGGCAATCAGCTTTTTGCCGAGCGCCGCCATCTCGCTGTCCCCGTCTTCCGAAGGAACCGCGGCAGGCGCCGCATTGCCCTCGCGGGACAGGCTGCGTCCGAGCAGATAATCGCACGAAACGCCGTAATAATCCGCTGCGCGCACAACAAAGCTGAGACCCGGCTCACGCAAACCATTCTCATAATGGCTGAGCAGTGCCTGAGAGACCTGTAAATCTCCTGCCGCTGTCCGCTGGCTTATTCTCTTTTCGCGGCGCAGCAGCGCCAGGGTGCGGGAAAAGTCACTTGCCATGGTACGTTAGCTCCATCTCTCAACAGCATGCGCACAGCCATGCCATGCACAGACTGCGCCTATTGTTTATAGTATAGCGGTTTTATAACTATTTGTAAAGTAGTGCACCAAACAATTCTGTCAGTTTCCCCGCTTTTATTTGGAAAACAGCGACATTCTGCCGTAAATTTCTGCAAAAACAAAGACAGCCCCTGCGCCGCAGCGCAGGGGCCTCGAAAATCATTCAGAGAGCAAGTCAGAGATGTGCGGTTCAGCCGCCGTCCCGGTGGAGCATCCGGCCCAGCAGCAGTATGGCCGCTGTCGCCGCAAGCACAATGCCGGCGATGACAGCATAGGACATGCCGACGTGCGTGACATAGATCGCCGTGGGGCCGTCTGCTCGGCCGATAATGCCCACATCAGCCAGCGTCCTGTTCACTGTGTATGCTCACCCTTTCTTCCACATTTTTGTCTTTCTTCGCCGCAGCGCCCAAGAGTGAGCACGAGACTTCGGTTCCATCCTGATACGAAACCGTGACCTGCTCATCGCCGAGCGGGCAGACCGGATCAATGACCCCTGAGAACGTAACGGGAACCAGTTTCGCACACCATTCTTCGATCTCCTCCGGCGTTCTGTAGACCGTCTCGTACATCTCGTCGGATTCCTCATCATAGGAGGTCACCAGAATGGAATGGATCTTCTTCAGGTCGCCGAAGCCGGGTTCTGCGGTCTTTGCGTACCTCTGCAGCAGCTTGAGCGTTTTGGTCTCACTTGCGTACACCGGAATGTCGAATACCTCGCCCATGTTGGGATAAAAATCATTCCAGTCCGGCCGATTGCCCTCGGCAGAGGCCTGCGCCTCCTTCGTCATGACACGCACCATGACAACGGGCGGATGGGCCGCCGCGTATTCCTTCGCAATCGTCTGCGATTCATCATATACCGTCCGGACAATCTCCTTGATTGCCGCGGCATCCTTCAGCTCAGTGTAATCATACTCCTGTGCATCGTGATATCCGGCGGCCATCATATAAGTCAGACGTTCCTTCTGCTTTTCTGCCTGTGCGGCAGCCGTGCGGATTTGTTTATATTCCTTGGAAAAGCGAACAGCAGCGCCGTTCTCCGCCAGCTGTTCCGTGTCATCCGGCAGATAATACGTTCGGCGGAACAGCTTTCCATCCTTCCGCCGCAGTGTGATCTGATACGCGGTATTGCCGCCGAACAGACCGGAGCGGATCTTGCTGCGGTCACCCTTCATCGCCTCCGCGCCGAGCGCGACCGAATCATAAATGGCGTCAACGGCTTCCTCTGACTGGAGCAATGCCGCAGGGCCATCGCTTTCCTCCCGCTCAACGCTTTCCCCCAGCAGAAGCTGCGTCACGGTCCCGCCGGTTGTGACCCCCTGCATGTTAAACGCAGGCGAGCAGTCCCAGCTCTCATTGTCCGCCGTCAGATCCGCTGCGTCCACCTCTGCGCGGTCGGGAATCGTGCTGTTCCAGTGCGTGACATCCGCCGCCATGCAGCCGAGGGCAGCCGCACAGAGCACAGCAAACACCAGCAGGCTCTTCCAACGCCGGAAAATACTGTGGAAATCGAGATCGTATACCACCTCAACCACACACGCCGCGACAAATCCGCCGAGTGCCATGCCGAGGAACATAACCGGCCAGTTCTCGGTGGTCATCTCGAAAATCAGACCGCATGCAATCGCGACAACAGCGACCATATACAGCTTGAGCGGCTGCTCAATGAGCGGAAACGCGATCGAAAGGCCCGCATTTTCGCCCTTGCGGATGCGGCAGAGGATGTAGCTCAGCAGCAGAATGACCGCTGCGGCGATCAGATACACCAGAGCCGGAAATGCGGCCGGTTTCACATTTCCGGCAGGCTGATATGTCACTCCGCTGCCGCGAACGTCCATCAGTTCGCCCAGTCTCATGCTCAGCCGGAACAGGCCCGCAGGAGGCGATGTCCAGTAGGCTGCGCTCAGGCTCGGAACCGCACGTGCCGGATACAGCACATTGAGCAGCGAATGGGCGAAGATCCAGCCGACCATGACGCCGAACTGCAGCCACGCGCACATCAGCAGCGCGACCAGCGTATGTCCGCACAGTACGGCCGCGAGAATACTGACCGCATAGACGAGCAGGAAGCCGATCAGATGCACCGCAACCGACATGCCAAGCAATCGGATATCAATGGCATCCCCGTAGCCGTACACGGCGCATACGACGCAGGAAAGGACAACGCCGATCAGATATGCCGGAACAACTGCCAGCAGTCCGGTCAGAAAGCGAACAGCGAAGATCTGTCCGCGCTTAATCGGCAGCGCATAAAAGAAATCGGTCTGACTGCGCGAATGCAGATAACGGAACAGTCCGATCCCCGCCACAACCGCCAGTGCAATCAGCAGCAGGTCGAGGAAATAGCTCTGATACAGCGTCGATGAAATGCCGGCAAGCACGGTCTCGCGCGCATGTTTGTCGTCGATTTCATCGTAAAAGCGCAGCAGCGTCTGTATCGTCAGAATCATGCCGATGGGCAGAACCGCGAGCATGCTGACAATGGAAAGCGCGAACAGGGCCGCCTGTCTGCGGCAGCAGTTCGTCAGCAGGGTGCGCATCTTAAAGGATGAGCTTTCGCGCGTCATAGCCGTTCACCTCCGTCTCAGCAATAAAGATTTCCTCCAGCGAAAGCGGGAGCAGTTCATAGTACATCGGCGCCGCCGCCCGCACAATCGCCTCTGTCTCCCCGCGCGTGCCGCGCACCGTGATGGTCACCATCCGCCCGCTGCTGTGCTGCGCCATGACATCCAGCTGTGCAAGCAGCGTCTCGGCCGGTGTGTCACCGGGAATGAACTGTATTTTCTGAATGTTCAGCTTCATATCGTCCAGATCGCGGGAGAACAGAATGCCGCCGCGATGCAGCAGACCGATGCAGTCGCAGAAGTCCTCCAGCTCGCGCAGATTGTGCGAAGCGATGACCGGTGTGGCACAGAAATCCGCGACATCGCCCGCGAACAGCGATTTGACCGCCTGCCGCGCAACCGGGTCCAGTCCGTCAAACGTCTCGTCGCAGAACAGATAATCCGCGCCGGACGACGCCGCACAGATCACGGAGACCTGCTTTTTCATGCCTTTCGAAAATGTACGCAGCTTGCGCCGCTCATCCAGCCCGAAATTGCCCATCAGACTGCGGTAGCGGTCCTCATTGAAATGCGGATAAATCGTCTTATAGTAATCCTTCATATCCTGCGGCGTGCTGCCGGAGAAAAAATACTGTTCATCGGAAATCATAAAGCAGCGGCTCTTGATCTCCGGATTTTCAAATACCTTCTGATCGTCTATGGTGACCGTTCCGCTGTCCGGCTTGATAATGCCCGCCAGTATGCGCAGAAAGGTCGATTTGCCTGCGCCGTTGGAACCGATCAGCCCGTAAATCGAGCCGGTACGGATTTCCGCCGTAACGCAATCGAGCGCCGGTGTATTGCCGAAGCTCTTGTGCACTGCCTGTGCTCGAATCATGACTGTTCCACCTCCATCAAAGACTGCAGCAGTGTGTTGCACTGCCCGGGGGACGCGCCGAGCTCGCGCGCCTGCTGTATCAGTTCGGCGATTGCCGCCCGAATTTCATCCAGCTTTGTCTGCCGTATGCTCGAGCAGTCTGCCGAAACGAAGTTTCCCTTTCCGCGGACGGAGTAGATCACACCGCGGTTGAGCAGCTCGGCATATGCCTTTTGTACGGTATTCGGGTTGAGCGAGAGCTCCATTGCCATCTGCCGCACACTCGGCAGCCGCGAATCCGGTTCCAGCACACCGCGCAGCGCAAGCATCTCCATCTGGTCGACCACCTGTTCATACATCGGCCGCGGATCGTGCAGGTCGAGATGTATCATCGCTCTTCCTCCTTTCCAGCAAATGGTACAAGTGTACTATTACCCTTAGTACACTCAGTATATCAATTTCCCTTCCCGAATACAACTACAGACCGGTTACACTTTGCCCATATTTGGTTACAGTTTGCTTTCCGGCATCCGCGTGGTATAATCAGAATACACCAGAAGAAAGGAACACTGCGGCATGGTCAACATTGGAAACGAGTGGGATACACTTCTCGCCGAAGAATTTGAATCGGATTATTATCTTCATCTGCGCGATTTTCTCAAGCAGGAATACCGCACAGCGCACATTTATCCGCCGATGCAGGATATTTTCAACGCACTGAAATACACCTCTTATTCTGACGTGAAAATCGTCATCCTCGGCCAGGACCCGTATCACGGCCCGGGGCAGGCGCACGGCATGTGCTTCTCCGTCCGTCCGGGCGTTCCCATGCCGCCGTCGCTGCAAAATATTTTTCGCGAGCTGCACGATGACATCGGCATTTTTACGCCGCAGTCCGGCTGTCTGGTTCCGTGGGCGCGGGAGGGCGTGCTGCTGCTGAACACGGTGCTGACTGTGCGCGAAGGGCAGCCCAATTCACATAAGGACAAGGGCTGGGAAAAGCTGACCGACCGCATCATCTCCCTGCTCGGCGCGCGCGAACAGCCGATGGTCTTTCTGCTGTGGGGCGCAAACGCGCGCAAAAAAAAGGAGCTGATTACCCAGCCCCGGCATTTGATTCTCGAATGTGCCCATCCGTCTCCGCTTTCCGCACACCGCGGTTTTTTCGGCTGCGGTCACTTCTCGCAGGCCAATCAATTCCTGTACGACCACGGCATTGAGCCGGTGGACTGGAATGTTGTCAACACCAGACCGGAAGGCATCTGACTGCCGCACAGAAAAAAGCGCCGCCTCGGGCCGGTCGTTCCGGCTGACATGAGACAGCGCCTTTTTTCGTATTCAGTCTTCAAAATCGAGCTGGTCAGCAAACCGCTCCTTGAAAATCTCATAGACAGCGGACAGAACATCCTCATCGTCGACTGCGACGTAATTTTCCATCTCGCCATCCGACTCGACAGCGAGAATGAGCGCCTCGCAGTCACCCTCTTCAACGGGCAGCAGAACGACATATTCCGCATCCTCGTACGTGATCGAGTCGATAAACTCATACTCGACCTCATTGCCGTTCTCGTCAATCAGCGTCATGATGCCTTCCTGTTCTTCCATTCTTTCCAGATCGTTATCCATACAACATTCTCCTTTGCGGTTGGACTCAGGCAGACGCCTGTTTTTCCCATTATACCCGTCTCCTGCCGCAGATGCAAGAGCAACTGTGTGCAGTATATCCGCCCCTGTCCCTGATATTTTAACCATTTGTAAACTTTTGTCTTTCCGCCGTTCATTTCGTCGATATTATGATATCATTAGAATACAATAAGACAGACGATAAACAGAAGGGAGGAAGCCTGCATGGACATACGCTGTACGCAAAGCATCTATCCCAGCGCCTGCGCAGGTGCCTCAATTTCTTACTATATTTTGCGGCCGGTCGGTGTGGAGCTGCGCGGCATCGTGCAGATCTGCCACGGCATGTGTGAATATTTCACGCGCTATACCGCGTTTGCAAAATATCTGTGTTCGCTCGGCTATATCGTCTGCGGCAACGACCACCTCGGTCACGGCGCCTCTGTGCCGCCCTCCGGCGCGCTGGGGTTTTTCGGACAGCACAACGGCTGGAATGTGCTCGTAGAGGATGTCGGGAAGCTCACCGAGCTGATGAAGTCCCGCTGGCCCGATCTGCCGTATTTCCTGCTCGGCCATTCGATGGGCTCGATGGTCGCGCGCCTGTACCTCGCCCGCTGTAAGCAGGGCGATCTGGACGGCTGTATTTTGAGCGGCTGTCCCGGGCCGAATGCGGCTGCGGGCTTCGGCGTTCAGCTGGCCGGCTCGGTCATTCGCTCGCACGGACCGATGTACCGCAGCGGTTTGCTCAGCGGCATGGCCTTCCGCCATTACAACGCCCGTATTCCCGACTGTCAGTCCCCGTTTGACTGGCTGACGCGCGACCGCTCTGTCGTCGCCCTCTATCAGTCGGATGCCAAATGCAATTTCATCTTCACCGCCTCGGGCTTCCGCGATTTGTTCCGTCTGGTACAGTACAGCAATCGCCTGAGCTGTGCGCGCAGTGCGCCGCACGATGTGCCCCTGCTGCTCATCGCAGGCGATGCCGATCCCGTGGGCGGCTACGGCTCAGGCGTGCGCAAGGTTGCCGCCACCTACCGCGCGGCAGGCTTCCGCAATCTGGAAGTTATTTTCTACAAGGACTGCCGCCACGAGGTGCTCAACGAAATCAACCGCGAAGAGGTTTACGGCGATATCAGCCGCTGGCTGGAACAGCAGCTGAGCGCGCGCGCCTCACTGCTCCATGCGCAGCAAAGTTAATCCAAAACAAGCCGACAGCCGGACGAGAATGCTTCGTCCGGCTGTTTTTCTGTCTCGGTTCAGCCCTTCAGCCCTCTCGACTGACGGTCCATGTCCTCCACGACGATATCAAAAATCTCTCCGAGCGAGGCGCAGTATTCCAGCACCTTCCACGGCTCATTCGTGTGGAAGTGAATTTTTATCAGTTCCTCATCGCCGACCGCCAGCAGACAGTCGCCCTTAAAATTTTCCAGAAAATAGTCGTTAATGGCGTCCTCATCGAGGTTTGTTCCCTCAATCAGCAGTTGTGTGTCATAGCGAAATTCCGTCTGTTCCATTATGTATGCTCCTCCCCTGAATGATCCATGGCGGAAAGAATTTCCTGCCGCACGCGTTCCGGCAGCTCACGCACCTCCTGCCGGCTCATGCCCGCCGTCGGAATCGGTTTGTGAATGGTCACGCGAACCGTGCCCGGATGGATGCGGCCGCGCTCCTCCAGCAGATGATAGGTTCCTTCGATTGTAATCGGCACGACCGGAACCTTGGCACTTGTGGCAATGCGGAAAGCGCCGCCCTTAAATTCCTTTACCGGACCGCCCTTGCTGCGCGTTCCTTCCGGGAAAATTGTCATGGAATTGCCCGCACGCACGAGCTTTGTGCTGTCCATCAGCGCACGAAGCGCCTGCTTTTCATCCTTCCGGTCGAGGAAGACACATTGCAGCAGATTCATCCATCCATGGATGCCCGGAATCTTTTCCAGCGATTTTTTCGCCATCAGCGGCCGCGGACGGCCTGTCTGTGTCAGCACAATCGGAATGTCAAAATTCCCCTGATGATTGGCGACAAAGACCGCGGTCTCCTGCGGAATGTTCTCCTGTCCGGTCACTTCAATGCGTGCGCCGGCCAGCCGGAGCAGACGCCCCGCCCATCTGGAAACCATGCGTTCAATCCGGTCCTGCACCTGACTGCGCCGGCCTTTTTTCACCTGATGATTGCAGTACAGCCAAACCGGCGAAACAAAAATCAGATAAAAAATAAAATAGAGTGCCCAAATGATCGTCCGAATCATGTTCTTTCCTCCTTCTGCTCCGCAGCCTCCCGAATGGCGGCATACCGTGCCAGCAGCGCGTCCATCTTCACCGCACAATTTGCGGGTGATGTGGATGGCAGCACCTGCGCGGCAACGCCGCACTGCGGAAAACAGTATTTTTGATACAGCGCGCCGGCCTTTTGTCCGGTTGTGAAAATCGCACGGATGGGTGCGGCGCGCAAAATCATTCGCATATCATTGGCAACCGGATTGCGTATGGACGCATCCGATGCCCCTTCGATGTCACAGCGGTCGAGGACATCCCAAAGCGCGATGTGCCGCCGCGTCAGAAAATCCTTTTGTGCCGCAATATCCCCCACAAGCGACGGCTCATCATACAGGGCCGGCAGCACGCGCCAGAAGCGGTTTTGCGGATGTGCATAATAAAATCCCGCCTCGCGCGATTTCGGCGAGGGCATCGTGCCCAGAACAAGCACGCGGGAATTTCCGTCATACCACGGTCCGAAGGAATGTGTGACCCGCATTTTTATTTCACCTCAAACGATGTTTTATGCCGCATGACCGACTCCATAGCGGCGAGGTCGCGCTCACTGACCACTGTGGCGAGCGTGTCACCTGCCCGCAGGCGCAGCTTGCCGCGCGGAATCAGCTCTTCTTCTCCGCGCGTGACCGAGACCACAAGGCAGCCCGTCGGCAGTCCCAGTGTTTCCAGCGTACAACCGTCCGCCTCACTGCCCTCTTCGACGACCGAGGTGACGATTGACTTGGCGCGCACCTTGCCCTTTGCAAATTTGACCTTGCTGCCTGCCAGCAGCCGTTCGGTCAGGCTCTCATAAACCGGCTTGCTGCCCAGCAGCTCCGCGACGAAATAGGCGAGCAGAGAGGCGGTAGACAGTGACAGCATGTGGGAAAAGCTGCCCGTCATCTCCGAAATCAGCACGATACCGGTCACGGGTGCGCGCACAATCGAAGAAAACAGAGCCGCCATGGCAATAATAATCAGATTGGAGACAAAGCTGCGGTCAAAGCCGAGCCAGTCGACCACAACCGTTCCATACGCTCCGCCGATATAGGCGCCGAGCACCAGCAGCGGGAAGAAAATACCGCCGGGTGCGCCCGAACCGAAGCTGACCATGGAAAACAGAAATTTGGCCAACAGAAGCAGCAGAATGAGGGATAGTCCGAGCCGCTCTCCGGTCAGTCTGACAATCATGCCGTGTCCGCCGCCGAGAACCTCGGGCATGGTAAAACCGAGCACGCCGGCAAACAGAAACGGAATTGCAATGCGCGCTGTCTGCGGAAGAAAGCTCAGCTTCCGATACGCAGTCTGTGAGGCGAGCAGAACGCGGTTGTATATCACGCCGAGCACACCGCACAGCAGCCCGAGCACGACAATATAGAGATAGCCGCCCAGCGGAATCATGCTGTCCACATCGAACGAAAATACCGGCTTCATGCCGAAAATGCTGTTGGCGATATAATCCGCGACGAGGGAGGCCGCCATGCAGGACAGCATGACCATGGCGGAGAAATTTTTGTGTACTTCCTCCAGTGCAAACATAACGCCGGCAAGCGGTGCGTTAAATGCAGCCGAGAGACCGGCGGATGCACCGCAGGTAATCAGAAAATGCTCCTCCAGACGGAAACGTCCGAGCATGCGCGAAACCCCTTTTCCCGTCATACCCCCGAGCTGAATCGACGGACCCTCCCGGCCGAGTGACAGACCGCCGACAATGCACAGGAAGCCGCCCACTATTTTTCCCGCGATGATGCGCCACCACGTCGGGCGGATGTATCCGGAAATTTCCGCTTCCACCTGCGGGATGCCGGAGCCGGAGATCATCGGCTCCCATTTGAGCAGCAGCGTCACCAGCGCCGCGATGCCGATGAGCACAGCAAACCAGCAGGCAATGCGCAGCGGACTGCCCGCACACAGGGACAGAATCTCTTCGCGTATCTCGTCTGCCTTCGCCAGCGCGTAGCGATACAGTGCAGAAACCACACCCGCCGCCACGCCGACCAAAAGTCCTTCAAATACCAACAGCGTGCGCAATGTGTCGTATCGGCTGACCATCTCGCCCGCTCTCATCTGTCCTGTCCGCTTCATACCCTGCTCCCCTGCCTGTTCCTTTTCAAATCGTCTGTTTTTCAGCGCCTTTTTGCCGTCTGTTTCGACAGACACTTTCGCTTTTTATTGTAATCCTTTGTTTCTGCGGAAACAACTGTTTTTTTGCCTCATAATTGCGCAAAAAAACAGTCCGATTTGCATCGGACTGTCCAGATTCCTTTCTTTTTCACACATCCGTCCGCACACAGCGTACGGTCACACGCCTGGAGCCGCGGAAGGTACAGGTGAAGAGCGTCAGATCCCAGCCGCCGGGCTTCTGCATGACCGCAACGGCCGTCGGCTTGAGCGTCTGTATCTCAGCCACCTTGTAGGAATAGACATTCCCTTCCACATCCGTGAACTGTATTGCTGTGCCGATTCGAATGATATTCAGCCGTCCGAAATGCCGGCGGTAATTATGACCCGCTATAATCATATTGCCGGCATAAACCGTACCGGAATAGCGGCACGGTGCCTTCTTCAATTTCGGATAGCTCCATTCACTCATAACCGGCATTTCCAGATCCAGTGCCGGAATTGCCAGCCGGCCGATGTATTTGTTGCCCTCAATCGTAATGGTCGGCATTTCTGCATCCGGGCCGCGCTCAACATTCAGCGCCTCTGACGGCAGCTGCGTTTCCATCTCCGCCAGAACCCGGCCGGATTCCCGATCCGCCCGATTCTCATCCCACAAATTATATCCGGTCAGGACGAGGGCGGCCAGAACCAATACCAGTCCGGCCGCCATGAAAAATCTCCCGCGTTTTTTTCGCATCACGCGTTTTTTCCGCATCGTCAATTCTTCTTGCTTTCTTTCTTCTGACTGCGAACCCAGCCGATCAGGAACAGCAGCATACCGGAAGATGCCAACAGCCCAACCGGCCACCACAGCATACCGGTGTTCGGCAGTCTGGACGACGGTGTCGACGGAGAACTCGGGTTGCTCGGGTTGCTCGGGTTGCTCGGGTTGCTCGGGTTGCTCGGTGTTGTCGGTGTGTTCGGTGTTGTCGGCGGAGTGGTCGGCTTGTAGGTATTCGTCACCGTAATGGTTGTATTCTGCTGACTGCTCGAAACCGTATAGCCCGTGGGCACTGTTTTCTCTACAATTTTCCATTCACAGCTGCTGTCGAGCTTATCCCAGCTGTATTTCCAGCCGTTTGCTTCGTTAAGCGTGACCTCGGCAAAGACACTGAACTGCTTGTCATTCGGTCCCTTGCGCAGCAGCTGCACAACAATGCTGGTCGGACGGTATCTCTGATATCCGCTGTCATTCCAGACCTTTACCACACTGCGTGACGTGTCTGTCGTGGGCTTGTCCTCAGAATCATATTTTGCATTTGCCGTTACGTCATAAACCCAGCTGCCATCCTGATCGGTGGTCGGCAGGCTGATGAGGAACGGCTCCGGCGTATACCGCTTGTTTCCGGCGGAAAAGACACTGCCGACAACCAAATACAGGCCGGTCTGCAGGCTCTTCTGCTGAGCCGGAAATGTCAGTTTGCCGTCCGAGCCGGTTTTGCCCGAATCCAGGGGCTGAATGTTGTCGCGTGCGATATAATCTGCCAGCGTTTCCGCCGCAGTCTTCCATTTCGCACTGTCCGGATTTTCAATCGAAACCTGATAGCTGTCAAACGGTTTGATCGCCGTATACTTGCCATCCTCCGAGATGCTGGCGATGCGGTACAGCTGATATGGCACGCCGGAAACCGGCTGTCCTTCCAGCTGGAAGTCCACAGTCAGCGTGACCGGTTTGTCTACCTGAAGCTTATCCGCAGCTGAAGCTGTCGACAGCCCCGCTGTACTCAGAACAAGCAGACACAGCAGGCCACTCATGAGTCGTCGAATCATTTTTTTCGCAGGCATTTTCGTCTACCCCCCTATTAAATAATTTTATGATTGTTTCTTATTTCGATACTTCACCAAAATCCAGATCAGCAGTACCACCAGAATGACTGCCGCAACAATCGGTGCAATCAGCATCGGGTCGATCTGCATCGCATCCGCCGTTACACGAACACCGAGCTCCTCATTGGCAATCCGATGCCCCCGCACCAGCATGCGGTGCGTATTGACGCCGTACGGTGTACAGGTGACCAGGGTACACAGATCCTTGTCCTCCTCAATTTTGAGAGCAGAGACCTCCTCCGGCAGTACAATGAGAATCTGATCGACCTCATAGGTCAGCGTCTCATCCAGTACATGGAGCATAAAGGTATCTCCCTCAACCAGCTGGTCAAGGTCTGTGAACAGCTTCGCCGACGGCAGACCTCGGTGTCCGGACAGCACACAATGTGTGCCCGTACCGCCGACCGGAAGTGATGATCCTTCAATGTGACCGATGGCAATCTGTAAAACCGCTTCATTGGTGCCGTGATAGATCGGCAATGTACACCGAATACTCGGAATTTCCACATATCCCATCATTCCCGTGCCGGAAACATCGAGCTTTGCTTCATATTCCTTCTGTTCTTCCGGAGTAAGGTCAAAATGCAGTGATTTTTGTATCAGGGTCCGATTGTAGGCCTGTGCTTCCGCCCACATTCGTTCGTATGTATCATCATCCATATTCGACACAGCATCGGTGTAGCTTGCGATGGCACGCGACTGGTGGAAGGAATTCCAGTAGTCGCTGAACGTAGGATAAATCAGCAGGGAAAGTCCTATCACAAAGACCAGTGCCAATAAAATTGTAGATAGGTGTTTTTTCATAAAACTCTCCGCGCTGTTGTTAGCGAAGGAGGAAAGCGTTCGCTCCTTCGGAATAAAACAAATCCTTTCTTCCGCTCCGCCGAAATCCCCGGACGGAATGTATGCCGTCACGACGGCGTCATTCGGCTTCGGAATTGATTATGAAGATCGAACGGACCTTCTCATAGATGTGTTCGGGGGAACATCGCCCTGCGCCGCATGCTGCGGCCGGCATCCCCGGGTATCTGACTAGAAAAAAGTGATGCTGGTGAGCGGCCAGATACAGCAGACCAGCTTTCCGACAATCTGTTCATCCGCAACGCAGCCGATCGCAGTATTTCTGGAATCAATCGAAACGCTGCGGTGGTCGCCCATGACAAACAGGCGGGAATCCGGAACCTGATACGGCAGCTTAATGTTGCAGTCACCCTTGGCGTGTTCCTTCAAATAGGGTTCATTCAGCTTTTCATTGTTCACATAAACAACGCCGTTTTCATCAATGTCGACCCAGTCGCCCGGCCCGGCAATGACCCGCTTGACCAGGATTTTATTGTTATAATAGAACGCAATAATATCGCCCGGCTCCCAGCTGGAGTTTTTGAGCGATAAGACAATATTTCCTTCGTTCAGGATCGGAGACATGGAACTGCCGTAAATCTGCAGTACCGGCAGCAAAAGCGTCGCAATCAATACCGCGACCGCGGTGACCGTAATCAGCGCATACACCGTGCTGCGCAGCACGCTGCGGTATTTCCGCAAATGCTGCTCGCGCTTGAGCTCGCCCTCCAGAACCTCGACCTCGGGCAGAGAGTCCGGTGCGTGGGGGACCGGCTTTATGCGGGACTGGACTTTTTCCAGCCGTTTTTTTGTCTTTGACAGATCCTGCTTGATGCGTTTGATCTGGTTCTTTTGTTCAGCCAAACTCCGTCACCTACAACTCCTCTGTTTATTCTTCTTCCGGATTGCTGTATGCTTCCTCCGCCATCTCCTCGGCGGATTCCTCATCCGAGCTGTGCGATTCCTCCGCCATCTCTTCGACGAGTTCCTCATCAAAGCTGTGCGCTTCCTCCGCCATCTCCTCGGCGAGTTCCTCATAGTTGTGCAGCTGCTCAGTTACCTCTTCCATAAAATCCTCGTAGCTGTGCATCTGCTTTGCGGTCTCTTCCGAAATTTCCTGATGGCTGCCTGCCGCCTGTTCTGTCCGGGCAGCGCGCTCTTTCGCCTCCTGCTCCATCCGTGCAAGATTTTCAATATACTGATCCGCTGCATCCTGCGCCGTCTGAAAAACATGATTGAGCTCCAGCGCCGCCTGAGCAAGCGAGCCGGCATTCTGCACAAGTATCCGTTTGTCTGCCAGCTGCTGTTCTAATTCTTCCACACGCTGCTGCAGGCGTTCGTTTTCCTTGCCCTGTGCAACCAGCATCTCCAGAAGGTCGATGCGCCGCAGCTTACGCAATTCTTTATCTGTCATTTCAGTTCATTCCTTTGCGCAGCCTTCGGGGGATCGCCATTCGGATTGCTGTGCGGAACCAAGCACTTGTGACGCACATTTTCGACGGCGGCGATACACCCATTTTGCTATTTCTTCGTGTTTTTCAGCCGTGTTTGCTCTCCTGCGGTCATTTCCTGTCAAATGGCCCGCCTGATCGCTTTTAGAAACAGACCGGAAACCAGTCTGTATTATTGAAAAATTATAATATCATAGTATCATAAGGCACTTTCTTTGTCAATGTTCCGAAAAACCAATGTCTGTCATGCCGGATTTTTTTATCGTGTCCGGATCGCTGACCGATGCCCGAGCGAAGAAAATGTCCCGATTTTCTGCAGCGAAACCGGGACATTGGTGCTTTTTATAATAAAATCGGCTGAATCTGGCGGCCGCCGACCGCTTCCTTCGCTGTTTCCGGAATGTTCTCCATCACAGCCACCAGCGAGCGCGGCTTGCTGCGCGGCGCGTCCTGCCGCATGGGGACAAAATAATAATGCTTTCGATTGAGCAGCGCGGCAATATTGGGCGCAGAACCGGCGAGCGCATCGTTGCTCGAGACGGCGAGCACAACCGGCCGTTCCACACGCAGCTGTGATTTGGCGGCAAGGGTCACCGGTGTATTGCTCAGTCCCTGCGCAAGGCGCGCGAGCGTGCTGCCCGTACAGGGCGCGATAATCAGGACATCCATCATCGCCTTCGGTCCGATCGGCTCCGCCTCCTGCAGCGTCGTCATCGGCGGACGTCCGCAGATATGGGTGATTTCATCGAGAATATCGCGCGACGCGCCAAAGCGCGTGTCCATCGTTGCGAGCGGGTCGGACACAATCGGAATCAGCTCCCAGCCTTCCTTCTCCATCCGTTCCATCACCCGCAGCACGCGGTCAATTGTGCAGAATGAACCGCACAATGCAAAGCCTGCTGTCAGGCTCATAACAGTCCCTCCTCCTCCAGAATGTGGCATATCGTATCATGAATTGCGGCGGCTGCACTGCGCGGGGCGACGCGTCCCGGAAGAGAAAGCGCGTGAATGATGCGGCACCGGTCGCCTGCGTCCTCCGCGACACCGCCTGCCCCCGAAGCCAGATCAATCACAAGTGTCTCCGGCGCACAATCCGCCAGCACGCGCCGCGTCAGCACAGGATACGGCACGGTATTGATAATCAGCGGAAATGCCCCGATGTGTCCGGCGAGCGCGCGGGTATCCAGATCATGATATCCTCCGCTGCGAATGCGGGCAAAATCCGCACAGCTGCGCGCGGAAACCGTGACGCGGGCGCCCAGCGCATGCAGGCGCGGTGCAAGCGTCGACCCGATGCGCCCCGCGCCGACAATCAGCACGGACAGACCGTGCAGCGTCACCGGCAGCTCCTCCATGGCAATCTGAATGGCGCCCTCCGCTGTGGGAATGGCATTGAGAATCGCGAGCTCCTCCCGCTGAAGATAATCGCACACGCGGATGCCGCGGCGCTGCGCCATATCGTGAATCATCTGCGGCACTGCGCCGCCAAGCACCGGCCGTCCCGCCGGAATCGCATCGAGTACATCCGTCAGTTTATACGGCGCATTTGCGAGCGGCGCATTCAGCCGCCGGTGTGCACCGGCAGTCGGCATCGGCAGGACAATGACATCCGCCCATGCAAACAGCTCCGCCATATTGCTGCAGTTTTCGAGCGGCGCGCCGCTGCGCTCCAGTCCGAT
>OCVV011323818.1_pt1 | contig 25771 bp, 20 predicted proteins | sample 1539721 | NCBI WGS metagenome assembly OCVV01 (sample SAMN02144230, study PRJEB22623) | gut metagenome | biome: sheep rumen | host: Ovis aries | place: New Zealand
AAACTCGCTCCCCTTTGTGGGGCCGAAGCCACATTCAGTGGCTTCTCCGGAGCATACTCCGGACCCCAGTCGCCCCTATAGGGCGTTTGTACAAGGATAGCAGCCTGCCGGAACTGACCTTCTGAAAAAAGTTTGTTTCCTTACTTGACATTTCATGATGCCGTGCGTTATATAGGCAGATGACACAGACAGAGTTCGAACATTTGCTCCTCAAGACGCGCGACGAGATGATGCGTGTCGCCATGAGTTTCTTCCACAATAGGGAGGATGCTGAGGACGTGGTGCAGGAAGTCTGTGTGCGAATGCTCGAAAGAGGTTGGAAGAGCGGCGACAACACAGAAGCCTTGCTCATCAAAGCAACAAAGAACCTGTGTGTGAGCGTCTGGCGAAGGCAGAAAAGAGTAGTTCCCTCCTCGGGGGAGAGGATGGGAGAAGGGGCTGATGCTCCGCTTCTCCGCAAGGAACAAAAGGAGCAACTGGAGCAAGCCATCGCTGGGCTGACCCCTTCTGAGCAAAGGTTCATCCGCATGAAGGGTGAAGAACTGAGCATCGAGGAGATAGCAGAACAGACAGGCGTCTCGAAGCGAACAGCAAGCACAATGCTCTGGCAAGCCAAGAAGCGATTACTCACTTTCCTAAAGATAAATAACGATGATTGACAAGGAACTGATTCACCAAGCAGCTGAAGATATCGACATCTTCGAGGCCGACCTCACCGAAGAGTTCGAGCAGTTGACCAAGCCGCAACCTCGAACAATTCGCCTCTGGCCCCTGGCTGTCGCAGCCTGTGCCGCATTACTGCTACTCATAGACCCTTCCAAACCTCCCCTTAAAGGGGAGGCTTACCATGCTGCCTCCTCACTTGAGTTCTCCCCCTTTAAGGGGGAGCCAGAGGGGGTCTGGGGTTGGAGGGGGTCTCTTGAAGCCCAGCTCGCACACCAGCAAGAGATAAAGGAAAAGGGCGAGAGGCTGGCCGCCTACGTCCGAAAATACACAAAAAACGAAATGCAATAAGACACTATGAGACGTTTATATATGATTACAACCGTCATGCTCGCCGTCTTGAGCCTTGCATCATGCAAACAACTTGAGCATGAGCGACAGATTGAGACCGTGGGCGAACTGATGGACAGCCTGATAAACAGAGGAGAGCAAGTGTATCGCTACATCATCTGCGGAGGGGACTCCACTTACCAGGACGAGCGTTGGTTCTACTATATCTCTAATAGGGGGAACAGCTATGTGCAGCAGAGCAGCCTCCTCTTTCTGGCTGACAAGACGCCCGACCTGCTGGACAAACTTTGCCGGAAAGCGGAGAAGAGCTACCGCTACTGGGAAGGCGACTCGCTCGACTACAGCATCACCATGCACTCGAAGCCTCTGGAACTGCTCAGCTTCAAGCACTACAAGAACGAAAAGGACGAGGAAATCGTTAGCCTCAGTCATACAACAATGAAGTATGCCAAGCATCTGTCGGCTCCCTGCGACCCCACGCCCATACAGGCCGTCCTGCAGAAGTTCCTTGCCGAACAGAAGAATGTGACGACCTACGACATCTGCTACGAATGGGACGAAGGCGTGCCCTTCACCGACTTCAAGGACGAACAGCTCGACCTTCGATACAAAGGCACTGGCGCAGACTCATTGGCCGCGGCAAAGATTACAGGCACGCTCTACGCCATTTCCATCAAAAGAGAAGGCCGCAGCGATGAACTGTCGGCAGAACTTAACAAGCGCATGACGGCACTGATTACCGAACGACCCATCAAGGGAGCATACCTGTCGTCGTACATTCCCGGAGGGAAGTGGAAGTCTTATCATATACAAGGCATCAGAATCTTTGACAGGCAAAGACGTCGGAAACTTTATGACCTACAAGTTCAAGTGTTAGGCGACAAGCTCTATATCCTTGAACTCAATTCTGCCGATGCACCACGTTCTGCCATCCCATGCAACTGGTGGGCCGTGAAGCGCATCCACAACGACAAAGTTTTCTGGATTAGAACGGTAGTAGAGCAAGAACAGCCCAGCAGAGCATCGGAAAACTAGGCGTGCCACGTTGGCAAACGTAACGTGCCACGATTGCAAACATAACGTGCCACATTTGCAATCGTGGCACGTTATGTTTTACTACGACACTAGCCTAAAATCTAAAATAAATATAATTTATTTTGAATTTTGCTTTCCTTTTTGTATCTTTGCACCCGCAATAAAGGAAAAGACAAACATTAAAACACATAGAATTATGGCAAAGAAAGCTCTTTTGATGATTCTCGACGGCTGGGGCATCGGCGCTCACGGCAAGGGAGACGTCATCTTCAACACTCCGACTCCGAATCTCGACAAACTGAACGCTACCTACCCTCACAGCCAACTCTTGGCAAGCGGTGAGAACGTCGGTCTGCCCGACGGACAGATGGGTAACTCGGAGGTCGGTCACCTCAACATCGGCGCAGGTCGCATCGTCTATCAGGACCTCGTGAAGATTAACCGCGCTTGTGCCGACGGCAGCATCATGAAGAACCCCGAAATCGTCAGCGCCTACGAGTACGCGAAGGCTAACGGAAAGAACGTTCACCTCATGGGTCTGACCTCGAACGGCGGCGTGCACAGCTCGCTCGACCACCTCTTCAAGCTTGTTGAAATCGGCAAGGAATACGGCGTTAAGCAGACGTTCGTGCATTGCTTTATGGACGGTCGCGACACCGACCCCAAGAGCGGCATCGGCTTCATCCAGCAGCTCATCGACAAATGCAACGAGGCAGGCAACGCTGTGATTGCAAGCATCATCGGTCGCTTCTATGCAATGGACCGCGACAAGCGTTGGGAACGCGTGAAGATTGCCTACGACCTGCTCGTCAGCGGCGAGGGCAAGCAAGCAAAGGACCTCATCGAGGCTATGCAGGAAAGCTATGACGAAGGCGTCACCGACGAGTTCATCAAGCCCATCAACAACTGCACAGTGGACGGCACCATCAAGGAGGGCGACGTCGTCATCTTCTTCAACTACCGCAACGACCGTGCTAAGGAACTCACCATCGTACTGACTCAGCAGGACATGATTGAGCAGGGAATGAAGACCATCCCCGGCTTGCAGTACTACTGCATGACGCCGTACGACGCAAGTTTCACAGGCGTGCACATCCTCTTCCCGAAGGAGAACGTCGAGAACACCCTCGGCGAATACCTCAGCAGCAAGGGCTTGAAGCAGCTCCACACAGCCGAGACGGAGAAGTACGCACACGTGACCTTCTTCTTCAACGGCGGCAGAGAGGCTCCCTACGAAGGCGAGGAACGCATTCTCGTGGCAAGTCCTAAGGTTGCAACCTACGACCTCAAGCCCGAGATGAGTGCTTACGAAGTGAAGGACAAGCTGGTGGAAGCCATCAAGCAGGACAAGTACGACTTCATCGTGGTGAACTTCGCAAATGGCGACATGGTGGGACATACGGGTGTTTACGAAGCCATCGAGGCTGCCGTGAAAGCCGTCGATAAGTGCGTAGGCGAGGTCATCGAGGCAGCGAAGGCTACCGGCTACGAGGCTATCATCATCGCCGACCACGGCAACGCCGATAATGCCATCAACCCCGACGGCACTCCCAACACCGCTCACTCACTCAACCCCGTGCCCTTCATCTACGTTACCGACCGCAAGGACGTCACCGTAGAGAACGGTGTCCTGGCCGACGTGGCTCCCAGCATCCTGCACATCATGGGACTCGAGCAGCCGAAGGAAATGACAGGCAAGTGCCTCATCAATTCATAATTCATAATTCACAATTAACTGCGAACATCAAGAGCGTAGCTAATTCGTGCAATTCGTGTAATTCGTGGTTTAAAGACATAACATCGTAATGGACGTTCGCATTGAAGAGAGTTGGAAGCAGCAACTTGCCGAAGAGTTCAGCAAGCCTTACTTCGAGCAACTGACGCAGTTCGTGCGACAGGAGTACGCGGCAGGTACTTGCTACCCTCCCGGTCGGCTCATCTTCAACGCCTTCGATACGACGCCATTCAATCAGGTTCGCGTCGTCATCCTCGGTCAAGACCCCTATCACGGCCCCGGACAAGCGCACGGACTCTGCTTCAGCGTGAACGACGGCATACAGTTTCCGCCTTCGCTCCAAAACATCTTCAAGGAGATAAAGGCCGAGACGGGAGCACCCATCCCACAGAGCGGCAACCTGACACGTTGGGCACAGCAGGGCGTCTTCCTGCTCAACACCTGCCTCACAGTCAGGGAACATCAGGCTTTCAGCCATAGTGGCAAGGGTTGGGAGACATTTACGGACGCTGCCATTGCTGCCCTGAATCGTGGACGCGACAACCTCGTCTTCATGCTTTGGGGCGCTCCCGCAGGACGAAAAGCCTCCCTCATCGACCAAAGCCGCCACCTCGTCCTGATGAGTGCACACCCAAGCCCCTTGAGTGCCATGCGAGGCTTCATGGGCAACGGGCATTTCCTCAAGTGCAACGAATACCTCACGCAGCATGGGCAAAGGCCAATCGTTTGGTAACCTCATTGAGATTGGCGACGTCATCCTGCACTCGGATATCCTGACGGAGTACTTCTGCTGTGACATCGAGCGCTGCCACGGACGTTGTTGCGAAGAGGGAGACGCAGGAGCGCCAGTCACGTTGGACGAGATAGCAGATATCGAGCAGCAACTCGACGACCTGTGGCCAAGGCTCTCGGCAGGTGCTCAGGCAGTCATCGACAAGCAAGGCGTTGCTTATCCTGACCCTGAAGGAGAACTCGTGACGAGCATCGTGTGCGGCGGCAACTGCGCCTTCAGAGGTTCACAAGGCTGCCTCCTGAAGCAAAAGCCCATCAGCTGCCACCTCTATCCCATTCGCGAGAAGAAGTTGGGGCCGCTGACGGGACTGAACTATCACCGTTGGAACATCTGCGAGGATGCCATCCGCCTCGGCACAGAACGCGGCATCCGTCTCTATGAGTTCCTGCGAGAACCACTCATCAGACGCTTCGGCCGAGAATGGTACGACGAGCTATGCAAAGTAGCAAGCCTCATACAAACCTCCCTCTAAAGGGAAGACATAACAACTAACAAACTATGAAGAACTTCATTTTAGCACATTTCATCGCTCTATTTAGCCTGACCATCAGTGCTCAGGTCAATGATATGGAGTTGCCCGACCCCAAGCCAGGGCCGCAGGAAGCATGGCAACAACTGGCACAACCAACACTCGGTTGGGGCAGCATAGATGTGCGCTACTCGCGCTCTCAAGTTCCAGAGACAACGAAGACGTCGCCTCTGCTTCGTGCATGGCGCGGCGAAAGGGTTTCAGCACAGGCAATCCTTGCTACACCAAGAGAGTTGCAGAATGTCTCGTTCACCGTCAGCGACCTCAAGAGCGGGCGCAACATCATCCCTGCTTCTGCCGTGAAGAAGTACTTCGTCCGCTATGTCTTGACCGATATCTTCAAGAACCGCAAGGACTCCTTCCTGCTTGCCGACCGCCTCGACCCTGTCGAGACGCTGAAGGTGGAAGCCAACACGGCACGTCCCATCTGGCTCGACATACATGTGCCGGCTGATGCGAAGGCAGGAACTTATAAAGGCACCGTTTCCCTGAACTGCGACGGCAAGAAACTCTCCCTGCCCATCGTGCTGCAAGTGGCTGACCGCGTGCTGCCCGAACCAAGCCAGTGGAGCTTCCACCTCGACCTTTGGCAGAACCCTTATGCCGTTGCCCGATACTATAACGTGCCGCTGTGGAGCCAGCAGCACTTCGACAAGATGCGTCCCATCATGCAAATGTTAGCAGCTGCAGGACAGAAGGTCATCACCTGCTCCGTCATCAGCCGACCGTGGAACGGACAGACGTTCGACCCCTTCGAGAGCATGATTGCCAAGATGAAGCAGCTTGACGGAACGTGGAAGTACGACTACACCGTCTTCGACCGCTGGGTGGAGTTCATGATATCGTGCGGCATCACAGAGCAGATAGACTGCTACACCCTCGTACCTTGGCACTACCGTTTCGACTACTACGACTGTGCCACAAATAGCGTGAAGCAACTTGCCTGCAAGCCCGGCGAACAGAAATACCACGATTTCATCGTTCCTTTCCTAAAGGACTTCAGCCGTCATCTTCGAGAGAAAGGTTGGTTCAGCCGCACCTTTATCGCGATGGACGAACGGCCTAAAGACCAGATGGAGGCAGCCTGGCAGACTATTCAGGATGCCGATCCAGAGTTCAAGATAGAAGGAGCAGCCAATTACAGCGTGGAGAGTGAAGCAGCCGACCGCATTGACGACATCAGTGTCGGCTTCCAATACAACCTGATTAAGGGCGAGGCCCTGGCTCGTCGCGCTGCTAAGGGACAGAAGATAACCTTCTACACCTGCTGCAATCCCGATCGCCCCAACACCTTCACCTTCTCGCCCCCAGCCGAGTCGGCTTATCTCGGTGTTCATGCTAAGGCTTGTGGTTACGATGGCTATCTGCGCTGGGCTTACAACAGTTGGCCTAAGCAACCCAATCAGGACAGCCGCTTCAACTCGAGGAGCTGGTACTCAGGGGACTGTTACCTGGTTTATCCAGATGGCAGCAGCATCCGATTCGAGCGCCTCATAGAGGGCATTCAGGCTTACGAGAAGATATGTCTGCTCCGCCCATCACTCAACCTGAAAGGAGCCAAAGACCTCGACGAGATGCTTCGTTACTTCAGCTCCAACACTTATAAAGACGATACCGATGCTGTCGGTCTGCTTCGGCAGATGAACGACCTGCTTTGGAAACTATCTAAATAATACCCACATGAAAAACGAAAAACATCCTCTTGAAACAATTAACGACTGGCTTGACGAGCGCGGGCTGGCTGTCCTGGATAATGTGACAGGCACGCCCGTCTATGACGAGCCCTATGTGTCGCAGAATCTTATCATCGCCCTAAGCCATCGGGGCTGGCTGAAAGCAGACTACGACATGCACCCCATCACCTTCCAGCAACATGACCACGCAGCCATCTATCCAGGCCACATCCTGACAGCTCACGAGGCGAGCGACGACTATCTCTGCTCGCTGCTCGTCATCTCGCCCAGGTTCCTGAAGATCCTGAGCCAGTTCCACCCGAAGCATTATCTCTTTGAGTACCATTACAACACCTCGTTCCAACTGACAGACAGCCAGTTCGAAGTAATGCTGACCTGCTTCAAAATGCTGAAAAACATCAGTCTGCTGGATATCCCTGAGCGTGAAGAAATGCTGACCATACAGATGGATATCACGGCTCGAATCGTGCGAACCTATTTGCGAGCCAATGGAAAGGAGATTATTCACAACGACACCGCCGTCCAACAACTGCTCACCCAGTTCCACGAAGCCATCACCCTGCATTATCGCGAGAACCGCGAAGTGAATTTCTACGCCAGTCTGCTCAATCTAACACCCAAATACTTCGGCACCGTCATCCGTAAGGCCACAGGCATCGGCGTCGGCGAGTGGATAGCGAAGTACGTCATCATACAGGCAAAAGCCATGCTCCGCCACCATCCTGAACTCACCATTCAACAAATCAGCAACCAGCTTGGCTTCTCCGAGCAGACATCCTTCTCGCGCTACTTCAAGACGCATGCAGGCATGTCGCCAAAGCAATACAGAGAGGAATAAACAAACTATTATACCATTTACAAGGTATTTAGTGTTTTCTGTGTTGACGTAGTATTACATTTTTTCCTTAACTCTGCAACGGAATTATTAACCTTTTCAACATTACTAACAACTATGACATTCATTTCTCTTAAACGATTGTTTGTGGGCTTGTGCTTGCTGGCACCTGCATGGCTCGCAGCCCAAGAGTTCGACGACGAATTGCAGTTGAGCTCCGACGTCGTCTATTGGTACCGCATCAGCAACGCCGCCGCGGGAATGGACGGACTGGCCATGACGGATGTGAACGGCTCGACAGGCTCGGAGGAATATCAGAACATAGTATTCATGCTGCCCACGGAAGCCGACGACCTCCGCTCGCAATGGAAGTTGACGGCAGGCGAAGAAGGTAAAGTCATCATCACCAACCGCGCCACAGGCTCACAGATTGCAGGCACTTCCCTCTGGGAGGACGACCACAACATCACGGCACTCACTACTTCTGGCGCCACAGGTTTCACCTTCACCTCCCTCGGCGAAGGCACCTATAGGCTGGAGAGCGTGGAGGACGATGGCGTAAGCCGTTGCCTCGCTATGGCCGACAAGGATGGTGAAGCCGTCGCCTATCCCGAATCGGGTGAAAGCACATCAGCCATCGCATGGAAGTTCTTCCCCGTAGAGATTGAAACAGGCATCGGCTCGATGGAAGCAGGTCGTCAGGTCATCAGCGTGAAGAACGGACGCATCTCCGTAGCAGGCAGCACTGAGTGGCAACTGTTCGACGCGTCGGGCGAAGAGATGCCTCGCACTGTATCGCTGCCCGCAGGTGTCTATCTGGTAAAGATTGGGCAGAAGGCAATCAAGGTCCTGATGCCGTAAACACAATTATAAATATGTAAACATGAAAGCTATGAAAAGATATATCCTCCCGCTCTTGCTCCTTGCTCCTTGCTTCATGCTCCAGCTTCGAGCACAGAATTATGTCGTCACATCGCTGGCAACACCTGGTGCCGCAACCTTTGCGTCGGACAGGATTAAGGACGGCGTCATTACCCTTCCCTTCACGGCAGCGACAGAGACCATACAGATTGAGACCAATCAGAATGCAGCAACCGTCAGCAGCAATGCTGACTGGTGCGAGGCAACCTATGCAAATGGGACACTCACCATCACCGTCAGCGAGAACACAGGCGAAGATGCCCGCACCGCTGAACTCTCCGTTCGCAGCAAGGACTTCCACCCGCTCATCATCACCGTCAAGCAGGAGTCGCGTCTGGTCTTTGCAGTCATCTCCGATGTCCACGTCGGTAACAATTCTGGGGCAGGCTACAACGTGAAGATTCCGCAAGCACTTCAGCACTTGACGGGACATGGGAAGCTCGATGCAATGGCCGTGGTGGGCGACCTTACAGATAATGGCAGAACGGGTCAGTATAAGGAGTTCGTGCAGTACTTCGGCAGCGAACAGAACATCCTGAACCCCATCGACAACTTCCTCTTCATGATGGGCAACCACGATAACTACGACAGCAACGGACAGTCAAACTACAAGAGCGGCCTCAAGAGTTTCAACGGAAACCGCAGCTATCCACTCGACCAGTATGTCCTCATCAAGGGCTATCCCTTCATCACCATCAGCCAACGCGGCAGTGCCAACAACGATGATAACGTCAGCAATGGCACAACATCCTATCCCAGCACGGTAGTGAACACCCTGAAGCGCTACCTTAAGCAAGCCGTCGCAGATGCTCCTGGCAAGCCCATCTTCATCTTCACACATGTCGCTCCCCGCTGGACTTGCTATAGCTCTTGGGGCGAACTTGAGGGTGCCGCCTGGGCTATGAAGGTGCTGAACCCTGTCCTGAACGATTACCCGCAAGCCGTTGTCTTCTGCGGCCACAGCCACTATCCACTTGGCGACCCGCGAAGCATCCACCAGGGAGCTAACCCCAATAGCACACGCAATAACTACTATACCGTCATCAATACCGCCAGCACTACCTACTCGGAGATTAATCCCGGTGCTGTAAACGCAGGCATTCACCCCGAGGGCTTTGCCTACGTGACTGAGGGAATGATTCTCGTGGAGCAACCTAATGGCGACATCGAGATACGTCGCTACGATACCTATCGCAACGTAGAGATTGACCCCGAGCATCGCTGGGTGCTGAAGGCTCCCTTCGATGGCAGCCAGTTCCAATATGCCGACATCCGCGATAAGGACGACAATCCGAACAATGTTCCCCTTCGCGACGGTCTGCCTGCTCCCGCATTCACCAAGAGCGCAAAACTGACGCTGGATGTCTATCCTGAGGACGTGAAGATAACCTTCCCGCAAGCCACCGACAACGAGTGCGTTTTCCGCTATAAGGTTCGCATCCTTAACGGCGAGACAGAAGTTCAAAGTGCTTTCGTCTTCTCGCAGTTCTACCTTACGACAGACATGCCTCAGACGCTCTCCTACACGGTCGAAGGCCTGGCAGGTGGCACGAAGTACACGGCCGAGGTCACTGCCTATGACTCTTGGGACAACCAATCCGTGCCTCTCTCAGCCACCTTCACCACGCCTACCGATGATACTCCCGTTCCCGAGCCTGTCGGTTGGTGGACGTTCGACAATCCTGACAACCTGCTGGAAGGCACTGGTGTAGCCACTCTTCAGGGTGCTCTCCATAGCGCAGGCAATGTCAATCCAGTCGAAGGACCTGCCTTTGCTAACATTAATTCTGTCGATGGTCCGTCGATGAGCGACAGAGCCGCCACTGTGCCTGCAGGCTCCAACCTTCTGATGAACACCAACCTCAACACCAACAGCCTCTCGACTTACACTTGGAGCATGGACATCCATCTGCCTCAAATCAGCGGCTACACCTCTCTCTTCCAGAACGACCTCACGAACACGAAGGACGCCAGTCTCTTCGTCTATAACGGCACCATAGGTAAGGGCGCTGCCGACCTTGGCTACCACGGCATGATTACCTCGACGGGATGGCACCGTATCGTCTTTGCCGTACGCGACAACAAGGCGAAGCTCTACATTGACGGCAACATCGTCAGCCAAAGCACATCTGCCAACGAGTTGAACTGGCAAATTAGCACCGGCGCCCTCTTCTTTGCCGACCAAGACGGCGAAGAGCACACGGTCGAGATTGCCGACCTGCGTTTCTGGGACAAGATGCTGACGAGCAGTCAGGTTGGTAAACTGGGCAAGGTCGAGACAAGCGGCGAACCCATCGAGGTCACCATACCCGAGGCTTTGGGTGTTTGGACGTTCGACAATCCCAATGACCTGCTGACAGGCACAGGTACGGCTACGCTGATGAGCACCGAGCACGCCACAGACGGCTCTGGCAGCGTGCATGTCTATGCTGACCCCATCCCCGCTTCCTGGATCACTGAAGGACCTGCAGAAGGTAATGGTGCCATCCTCGTCCCCATAGGCTCCAGCCTGCTCATGAACGCCAACCTCGGCACAAGCGAGATAGGAACCTACACCATCCTTTGGGACGTAAAGGGAGCCGACCTCTCGACCTACGTGCCACTCTTGCAGAACGACCTCACCAACAAGAAGGACGGCAGCCTTTTCTTCAACCAAAACAAAGTGGGACTGGGCGGCTCGCTCTACTACAACGGCCAAATCAACAACAACCAATGGTATCGCATCGTCTTCGTCGTGGAGGCACCAAACAGGGCGACCCTCTACGTGGACGGCTCTCAGGTAAGCTCCTGCGAGCACAACAACGCCTATAATCAGCATTGGAAACTGACGACCGGGGCTCTCTACTTTGCCGACAACGATGGCGAAGAGAAAGCCATCGCTACGTCCGAGATTCGTTTCTGGAACGTGGCACTCGACAACCAGCAGGCAGCCAAACTGGGCGGCGTACCGACCGAATAAAGAAAACTGCAGATACAAAGAAAGCCTTCCCGCTGGCAAGCAGGAAGGCTTTCTTATTCCAAGTCCATAAACATGACACGTCGAATCGGCAAACTCGACACGTCGAATTGGCAAACTTGACACGTCGAATTGATAAACTTGACACGTCGAGTTTTTAACATTACCTAGCGTCGTGTTTGGAGATTACACGGAAAAGTTATACTTTTGCATCGGGAAATAAAGGACATGAAAGGCAAGCAACACAAAATATACCTAGTCAAACGCCTTCTGCTGGGAAAAGACTTCCTGGCCATCTGCCTGTTTGGCTTCATCCTATCCGTACGCCCGCTCGACAAAGAGGAACTCAACCACGAGCTCATCCACGCGGCTCAGCAACGGGAACTGCTCTACCTGCCCTTTTTCGTCTGGTACGGCGTCGAGTGGCTCGTCCTGCTCCTGAAATACAGAGACCGCATGGAGGCCTATCGCCACATCCGCTTCGAGCAGGAAGCCTACCGCCATCAGCACGACCTCACGTATCTGGAAAAAAGGAAGCACTATCACTATTTGAGGTAACGGAAATCACCCTATTGGGTCGAGAAGCAGTCGAAGTCGGCATAGCCGCCTTGTTGCTTGGTAGCATAACAGAAGATGCCAAAGCGCGAACCGACGAAGACGGTGAGGTTGAACGACTGCTGCGTCTCGCCGCCAAAACGTTCCCAATTCTTGCCGTCGAGGGAATAGAAGAAATACGCCTTGTTGTCGCCATAGTGTATGGCTGCGCGAAGATAGACGATGCCCTCCTTTGGCTTGATTGACATGGTCTTTTCTGCTGCTTCGAAACCTCGGCCGGCATTGCGGACCTTATCTTGTTTCCACATCAACTGATAGCTTTTCTTGCCTGTCTTCTCCACACAAATCTGAGCGTAGGGGTCTTGGAAGATGCAAATGCCTGCACGGTCGCCTTCCTTGAGCTTGCTTACGTCGAGGCGAACGGTGGCTGTTGAAGCGCTGCCGGGATCGGCAAAGATGCGCTGAGTCAACATGCCTTGAGCTTGATGAAGGTCTTCTGTGATGCCTGTCGTCTTCAGTCGCAACCAACCCGGACGCTCCTCGAGGCTCCAAGCGCCAGGCACAGGATTGTGATTCCATTGCCACTGCATGCCCAAAGTCTTCTGGCTGAAGTCATCGCTGGTGGGCAGAGTCTTCTGAGTTTTCGGAGTACTCAGATTACTCGGACCCTCTATGCTTTCAACAAAGCTGACGGGAGGCCTTGTGCCGCCTGCCACGATGGGCCAGCCGTCTTTCCAAGTGACGGGCAACAGGTTGGGGAAGCGACCAAGGGCTCCCAGGTCTTCCTGCATCACGGTCCACCACCTGCCGCCGATGTCCTCGACGAGGGCTCCCTGATGGATGGTGTTGGGCTTGCGGTCGTACCACTTCTCAACGAGCACTCGCTCCTCGTAAGGCCCAAAGATATTCTTCGAGCGGAAGACTGTCTGCCCGCTTGGCCAGCCGCCATAAGTGGCATAGATATAGTAGTAGTCGCCTATCCTGTAGAGGTGGCAGCCCTCGAGCCCGCTGCCTTCGCGAACCACGACCTCTTGCTCGCGAAGAAGGTTGAAGTCCTCGTCGAGCTCGCACATCTGGAGATGATTGATGCCGCAGACGATATAGACCTTGCCGCCATCGAAGAGCATGCCCGGGTCGTAGTAGTTGCGCGAGAGTCGCTGCACCGTCCATTCGCCCTCGGGGTCTGTCGCAGAGAGTAGCCATGCTCGGTGGTCGTTGCCATTGATGAGGAGGTAGAACTTGCCGTCGTGCCACTTGATGGACGATGCCCACATGCCCCTTGCATAGGCATTCTTGCCATCGCGGAGGTTGTAGTGGTCGTCGTCGAGCAGCGACTTCAAGGGTTGGGCACAGTACTCCCAATGGACGAGGTCCTTGGACTTCAGGATTGTGGCCCCAGGGAAGTGGAACATTGTGGTGCTGACCATGTAGTAGGTTGTGCCCACGCGAATCACGTCAGGGTCAGGGAAGTCTGCCCGAACAATCGGATTCATGAACGTTCCCTCTTCACCTTTTAACCTTTTCAGCTTTTCAGCCTTAAACTCCCTGTACCATTGCCAGCAGGCTCCTGAGCAGGCTTCGGGATTGCCGTCAAAGGAAGGCACAGGATGCAAGGGGTCCTTCATCATCTTATCGAGGTCGAGGTAGTCGTGCGGATGCGTCAAGGTCATCGAGATGTTGCCGTAGTGGTCGAGCACAGCCTTGTAGCATACGCCCCACTTCGAGGTGCTGGCCGTCGCCCAAGTACCCAGGTTCCTATAGATAGAGTCACCCCATTCGTTGACCTTATCAAACTCGCGAGGCTCCTTGATAGGGCTCCAATCGACCTCGGACACGAAGATGGGATGCGTCTCTACGACAGGCACCTGCTTCTTGAACTGCCGGATGAAGTCTTGCTTGCTCTTCTCTATGTCAGCGTCGCGGTCCACCTTCTTGTCGTCGCAACCGTACCAGCCAGGATAGACATGCACGGCATAACCGATGTTCTCGCCTTCGATGGGATGGACGGCATAGTCGGCATAGCTCGACTGGAAGCCCGTGCCAGGCACCCAGATGATGCCCTTGAAGCCATTGGCTCGGATGACATCGACGATGGGCTGGAAGTAGTCGTGCAGAGCCTTCGGGTCGTTCTCGCGTCCTTGCTCCTTGCCCCTTGCCCCTTGCTCCTTGCCCCTAATATTGATAGGCTCGTTGGCAAGCTCGATGGATATCAGTCCCGGGTACTTGAGGACAGAGTCGTTCCTCGATACGATGTCCCAGACCTCCATCAGGTACTTCTGATAGTAATCGCCCACCTTGAGGTTGAAGGGGCACACGCCTGGCGGCCGCATCACGACGTACTGCCCATGACGGAGTGCCTTCATTGCCAGCGGAATATAAAGCCTCTGCATGTAGAGCTTGAGGCGTTCGGGATTGAAGTGGCTGATGTCTGCCTCGCCTCTTGCACCCTGTCCCTCGCCTTTTGCTACGGGATAGAGATAGTCCTTGTCGTTGGTCCAGACGGGATCGAGATGCAGACGGAAGATGTCGCAGTTGGCTATCTCGAGGCTTGTCAGCATCTTCTCGAAGTAATCGAGGCAACGATTGAGTCCCTCGTCGTCGTAACTCCAGCCCCATCTGCCGCCGTTGAACCAGGCATTGGGCGTATCCATCACGCCATGCAGCACAACATGATTGCCCTTGTCGTCCACCAGCCAACGCCCATCGACATGAATAGGCGGCATACTCTCCACTTGCGCCTGGGCCATCAAGGCTGCCAGACACATATATAATAATAATGTAAGTTTCTTCATGGTAACATCTCTACTACTTGCTCCAGGTAGCGGCGGTCGGTCTGGTCGAAGGTGCCTAGCTGGGCGCTGTCGATGTCGAGGACGGCGATGACCTCTCCTTCCTTGAAGATGGGGACGACGATTTCGCTTCTTGAGGCCGACGAGCAGGCGATGTGGCCTGGGAACTGATCGACGTCGGGCACAACCTGTGTCTGTGCCTCTGCCCATGCTGTGCCACACACTCCCCTACCCTTCTTTATTCTTGTGCAAGCCATCGGACCTTGGAAGGGACCGAGCACCAGTTCCTGACCCTCGACACGATAGAAGCCTGTCCACCAGAAGCCGAAGGTCTCGTGGAGCATTGCTGCCACGTTCGCCATGTTGGCAATGAGGTCGGGCTCGTCCTCTACGACTGCCTCTATCTGCGGCAAGAGGGCTTCGTAACGCTCTTGCTTCGTCTCGCCACTGATGATTAACTGCTCTGACATACAACTATGAACTATGAACTATAAATTACTGAAGTTTATGAAGTAGTTAAGTAGACAGTAGTTAAGTAGTTAAGCCAATACATCTCCCAGCCTGTAATAAGCAGCCAAAACATTCGGCTTAACTACCAGCGAAGCGATAACTACTTAACTACAAATACATTCATAACATCCGAAACTTAAATAAATTCTCTATACGTCCTGGAAGATATAGGTCAGCTTCTTGTCGGCTCCGAAGGCGCTGTAGAAGTAGCTGATGATTTCGCTGATGTGCTCCTCCCATTGCTCGGAGACGAACTTGTTGGGCACGGAGACGAAGACGTTCTTGTCGCGGACGGCCCAGAGGCTGCAGCAGGTCATGTACTGGTTGTAGAACTGCTCGCCCAGACGCTCCTTGGCCTTCTCCATCCAGAGGTTCCATTTCTCGAGATAGATGGGCTGAACGAACGGACGGTCTGGCTCTTCGTCCTTCACCTCGACTGCCTCGGCGAACTCGGGCTCCTTAGGTTTCTGCTGTTCCTTGAGCCAACGATAGAGCACCTCGGTGACGTAGGCGTGCACATTGTCTGGCTGCTTGTCCTCGACGAGCTTGTCGATGCGTTCCAGCTCGGGCTTGAGGTCGAGTCCGTCGTAGATGAGGTCCTCCAGCCTGGCCCACTCGTTTGGCTGCAGCTGGTACTTCGTGATGAGTTTGGCTCGCATCTTGCCCAGGAAACTCTCGTGCTGCTGAGCCTGCCCCATCTTGCCTTCGATAATGGTGAAGCGGATGCTGTCTGGGTCGCCACGACTGACGCCATGAGGATAGACGGGCTCGTACTCGAAGCAGAACTCCACCTTGCCCTCGTCCGAGAGCTTCCGCATCTCCTTCAACACGGGGTCGAGCACGTCGCGATGGAAGGCACCGTACTTGACGTAACGGTTCTCGACGATGCGCTTGTGGTCCTTGCTGAACGTGAGCACGCCGAAGAACTCCTTCAGGTCGATATAGTTGACGGTGCAGCTGCCTATCCTGCGCCAAGCGCTCAGGTAGATGTAGAGGCGCGGCGTGCGCGGACTGCGGCAGAGCTGCGTGATGCCTTTCAGGTGACGCGTGTAGCCCTTGCGGAGGTTCAGAATCTCGCGAGCACTCTCGTCCACCATGTCTATCTTGATGACGCCCTTCCTGCGCTGTCCTCCCTTGTAGGCCACCTTCTCGCCGGCAGCATTCAGCTCGGCCGTCGGGAACTCTATCTTGTGGAAGATGTTCTGCTTGACATTATATTCTACACGCTCGTACTCATCGTAACGCTTGTACGACATGTCCACCTTCAGCAGAGCGTCACAGGCGGCCTCCAGCTCGCCGTACTTCTTCGGACTGATGCCGAGCTCCTTCAGCGGTATCTCGAAGTGGAGCAGATTGCCCGTCAAGTCCTCGGGCTTGAACAGGAACGTCGATTCGCCCATGCTGAGCTGTTCGCGGATGCGATCCTGCAACTGGGAGATGATGGCGATCATCAGGTTGGTCTGCACCAGCGAGAAGTTGCCACGTATCTGCGTGTAGCTCACCGGATTAAGGATGAAATCCAAATCGCGATTGTTGGCTATCGTCTGCACAAGCTCGTTGCTTTGGCTCACCATAGCCAGTCCTTTTTTCTTTGCCATTTCGTCTTCGTCTAAGAATTCGTCTGCAAAATTAGGCCATTCTAACATAATATCCAAATTTTTAAGTATAAATTTTTAAAATTATAGCAATAAAGTGTTCAAATTATTCGCACCTTGCTGTTAGTTAACTCTCGCACCGTGGTTTATCTGCCTATTAACACCAGTATGTTCGCTTGATTATTACTCGGCTCTATCCAACATCGCGCACCGAAGTGTTCCACCACACACTCAGCAACATCTTCCCCTACTTCATGACCGAACTCTTCCAACACTCTCCGACAACCTTCTTCCCAGCATTCAGCACCAGACTCTACCCTATCACCTGCACCAGGATGTACCCCAACCCTTACACCCAAATGTGCCGAACTCCCCGTACCAAATGTTTCCGAAGCATGAACCGAAATGTGTCTGAAACCCAACCAAAATGTGTCTGAAGCCCGAACCACCATATGACTGCACCCCCCACCTGCAGCCACCCAGCCAAACCCTCCATAGAGAATTCGCCAACGTCCTATAGAGGAAGAGGCATCGCCCTATAGAGGAAGAGGCATCGCCCTATAGAGAATTCGCCAACGTCCTATAGAGAATTCGCCAACGTCCTATAGAGGCGACTGGGGTTCGGAGTATGCTCCGGAGAAGCCACATTCAGTGGCTTCGGCCCCACAAAGGGGAGCGAGTTTCCACTCGCGACGGAGGAAGAGTCATCGCCCTATAGAGGATTATCAGATGTATTAGGATTCCAGAGCAGAAGCAACAGCATTCATAAACAGAAGCACGACTCCTCACAGGCAGAAGAACCACCTCCCATGAACAAAACCACCACCGTTCATGAACAAAAGCATATGTGTTTCCGCCCGCTTGGCTCGTCACCACGCTACCTATATATACAAGGCACCCCCCATTTTTTCAACCCCAAAGGCCAACTTTTTTTCAAAAAAATTCAAAAATGCCCTATTTATGCCCTCTATACAACCTTAATAAAATTAACTCAACCGCGCGCAAGGGAATATTATGTTTAATTGATTTTTCTCGTCGGCCATGACATTACCCATGGTAGGACAAAACAACTGCAACATACAGGAACCTCTCAGTCCGCGTGAATCTAACAGTCCAGGTCTTCCGAAAGTTCGCACCAAGTCTTCACATACGGCTCACAAAAACTTCCCGAACGTCACACCAAATCTACCCAAACTCCGCACCACCCCTACCCTACCACTCTAATACACAGGCAGTTGCACCAGTCTATAATTAATATATCAGTATAATTTGATAAACGATATTCCAAAGAAAAATTCTTTCTTATAATATATGAATATCTTATATTATATATAAGGTATCGTAACCCCTTGATTATTAGTGAACTGCTCCCCTACTGGTGCGAAACTTCGGAACACATGGTGCGAATGTTCGGAACATAAGGTGCTGCATTCATGTACATAAGGTGCGGCCATCTATAACATCTCTACTTTACACCTTCTTTTGCCCTCCTGGTGCGGACTTTAGGAAGATATTTCTCGACACCAGTCAAGAAATCTTTCGACACCAGTCAACCTTTCCGCTTCCCTACTCCACTACTTATCTTTTTCCTGGCCTCTATCTACATACATTCATACTTCCATACTTACATATCCAAATATTTGCATACCCAAGTCCTCCAGTCCTTATCATCCTATATACTCAAATATCTAAGTATTGTAATACATTTATACATGAACATTCCGCTATGTAAATCTCTACATATTCCTCAATACCCAAATATCTGCATAGCATGAAATATCTGCCTATTCGCGTATATTTATTGTATTAAATCGTTGTTTATTAGTATGTTTCCCTAAATATTTAAGTCTATTCAAGTATAAAAGTATGCAAATATCTCAAAATATTTGGGTATTTCCTTGCAAGATATTTATAAAAGTCTTACCTTTGCAGTCGATAAACATGTTGAATTATCTAAGGAGTTTTCTTGATAGAAGAATATATTGTTAACGTAAGAAACTGATCGATATGTCACAAGTTATTTCTCTTTTACACGATAAGGGTGGTTGCGCTAAGACTACTACCTGTGTCAATCTGGGCTTTGCCCTCTGGTTGCTTGGCAAGAAGGTGCTGCTTGTGGATACTGATCCGCAGTGTAATCTGACGGATACGGTCGATAAAACAGTGCATCTTGAGGCGGATAGCACCATCTACGAGTGGCTTCACGACGCTCAGCCCGGCGAGTCGCTTCCGCTGCCTATCTATACGCGCTACGATGGTCTGGACTATGTTCCTGGCAGCCACAGCATGAGCAATATCAATGCGGAACTGCAGCTCATGTATAACCGCGAACGCCGGCTGGCTGATTTCCTGAACCTGGTTGACCCTGAAACTGGGGTGAAGATTCGTGATTCGTACGACTACGTTTTCATCGACTGTGCCCCTGGTGGCGAGACGCTGATGAATACTAACGCACTGGTAGCCAGCGACTTCGTGATAGTTCCGACCGAAGCTGGCATCTACAGTCTGCAGGGCTTGCCGCGTCTGCTCGACTATATTAACAAGGTCCACAAGCAGCTTAACTGCCCTGTTTCCATCATGGGCTATCTCTTGGTGCGTTGGAACCGCAATCGTAACATCAGTCGCGAGGTGAAGGAGTACTACAGCGACATTGAAGCCGTCAAGGCTCCGCTGTTCCCCGTTAGCATTCGTGAGAGCGTAAGATGCACAGAATCAGTGGCTTCCGAGATGTCTCTCTTCGAGTACGCCAGCACAAGTCCAGTTGCTGACGACTATATGCGCGTGGCTGAATACATGATTGGTCGCAAGGTCCGTCCCAAGGGCTGGACGCCAGCTCGCTGGGGCCAGATAGCTAATGCAGCTTACGACCGCTTCATGAAGGAGCGAAGTATGTAAATATTTGAATACGCAGACATTTGACTATCTGGATGTTCAGGTATGGAAGTATTGAGATTTAAACGATAAATAATACCATAAAACATAGGAGAAAAGATTATGGCAATTAAGAAGAAAACGCTGAATATCAGCAGGGTAGCGGCGGAGGCGACGATGAATTATGTGGCACCAAAGCCTTTGGCAACGAACGATGCCGTTCGCAACAAGATAGTTCAGGAGACGCCTGCACCGAAGCCCTTGCGTCGTGTTTGCACGATCCAGAAGGTGGGCGGCTTCACTTTCTTTACTGGCGACGACGACCGTAACGCCTTGGATTACATTGCTTTCCGCCAGAAGTTGGAGAAGCAAAACGTGGTTCGTGCTGCGCTCCATCAGTTCCTGAAGCAGCACTACAAGGAGGGTCAGGGCCTCGACGCAGAGTCCTTGCGCATTGTCGAGCAGTACGAGGATAGCGTCTATCAGTGGGTCTGAGTTAGTGCTGCGCTTGTGTCTGCCGATGCTTGTTGACAAGCAGGTCGGTGCTATCGGCATGAATCAGCGAAAAAGCGAGTAGGGTAGGGGAGAGCCATTGCTTTCCGCCTGCCCTACTATGTGTCTGAGCGTAGGCTGGGCCGTTCCCAATCTGCCTTTGTCTTCATTCGTGGGAAATCATCCGAAATGCTGCTTTTTGAGGCGCTTTTTGTCTAAGTTGCAAAAGAGAGCCAAAAAAGTTGTAAAGAATTTTTGCATGATTTTCTGAATCTTCGTGTCAGACTGTTTGGTTCGAAACGTGTCCTTTTTCAACTTCTGCAGAGAAAACCGCGAACTTCTGCAGAGAAAATCCTCAACTTCTGCAGTGAACTTTGCAAATTACTCGTGTGAACTTTGGCAATTTCACACGTGAAATTTACCACCTGAAAATCAGGGCGTTGCAAAATGGTGCTGAGAGATTGCCAGAAATGAAGGATTTTGTCAAGAATTTTGTAGAATTAGGAGAAATGTCATGATTGAGGTGCACCTTTTTCGCTACTTTTTTCAGTTTTGGAAACGTAGTTTTGCGTCTCTGATTACTCAAAGTCGGGCGAACAGCAGAATGATGTCGAACCACATCTTGACCGTCATCGAGAAATATCTTGACTGTCATCGAGAAATATCTTCCAAAAGTTCGCACCAGGAGGGTAAAAATGGCAAAATGAGGTGCGGACTTCGGGAAAGAAACCTGTTTGGGAGGGCATTTCGGCCTTCTAAACACCCAAAACAGCCTTAAAATGTTCGTAAAGTTCGCACCGACAAGCCTTAAAATAGCTCAAAACAGCCCGAAAAGTTCCTAAAGTCCGCACCAAAAGCCCCAAATACTATCTTGTTTCATGGAAAATGTTGACTTCGTCGACAAAATGTTCCCACTTTTCGCACCTCGATACGACAAGTTTTCCCAAAGTCCGCACCACGTCACAAAAAGTATTCCCAAAGTCCGCACCAGGGAATGCAAGTACGTAGTTTTGAGCAAGGTAGAGTAGGGTAGTGTACGAAAATCAAGGCAGAAGATGCGAGTTTTGTGTCTTTTCTTTATCATTTAGAAGTTGTTTTTGTACTTATAGGAACAAGGCGAGGTGCGAACTTTGGGAGGATTTTCTAATACTCGATAGGGTTTTGACATGGGAATTGTATGCTTTCATTTCATTACTTTCCACAAAATATTCTTTTTTTCTACCATCAGTTTTCGACTTTCAATTATTATTTATATCTTTGCAGAGCCAGAGGGCTATAATAGCTTCAGTGGAGGTGCCCTTCGGATCTTATTGGTAATGATAACAGCATTAGCTGATTATTCGGTACATCTTGAAACCTAGGAAATTTCAATGATAGAGTAACTGATGGTCACTAATGTCTGCACCGATGGTGTGGACATGACTTATCTGGTTACTCGGGCTATTCCTAGGGCCTCAAGATGTAGATAAGGCGGTTCACACCTTTTCTATGTCCTGAGGTCTTTTGATTTTAGCCCGTTACAATCCCGATAAGTCAGCAGTGCACTAAATGAATATGCGCTAATGGCTAACAAGAACCTAAACGCTGCGAAAGAGGCAAAGAAGGATGAATTCTATACACAGCTGGAAGACATAAATAATGAGTTACGGCACTATCGTGAACATTTTCGTGGTAAGACTGTGCTTTGTAATTGCGATGATCCACGTGTATCGAATTTCTTCACTTACTTTGCCTATAACTTTGAGTTTCTTGGTTTAAAGCGACTCATTACGACTTGCTATAAGAATCAGGATATGGACTTGTTTAGCCAAAACGAGTGCGAACAAGCCATCTATCTGATTTATGATGGAGACAAGAACGGCAACAATATTCCTGACCCCGAAGAAATAGGTATTCATCCATTGAAAGGTGATGGAGACTTCCGTTCAAAAGAGTGTATAGAGCTTCTGAAGCAGGCTGATATTGTTGTGACCAATCCGCCGTTTTCTCTATTCCGTGAGTATGTGGCGCAACTGATTGAGTATGACAAAAAGTTCCTGATTATTGGGAATAAAAATGCTATTCATTACAAAGAGATATTCCCATATATTAAATCCAACGAAATATGGGTTGGTTGCACTCCAATGAGTCAAGACCTATTATTTGAATGGCCGAAGGAGATGCAAGAAGAAGCATTAGCAGAAGGTAAGCACGGCAGCAAGTTTCGTATCATAAATGGAAAAGTTTATGGCCGCTCCCCATCTATTTGGTTTACGAATCTTGATATAAAAAAGCGACATGAAGATTTAATTCTCTATTGCCATTATTCCTCACAAGATTATCCTAGCTATGATAACTTTGATGCAATAGATGTTGGAAAGGTTGATGATATACCAGATGATTATCCAGGAATAATGGGTGTGCCTGATACTTTTCTAGACAAATATAATCCTAATCAATTTGAAATTGTAGGCCTTGGCAGTGGAGATTTAGCGAAGCAGGCAGGTGTTACAAAGAACTATAGAGGCCGTACAGACTTGGCATACACGATAAATGGTAAGCATAAATGCCCATATAGTAGAATTCTAATCCGTAGAAAGAAATAATATGGAAATCAAACTGAAATCAATCAAGGTCCGTGACCTTATTACTGGTTACGAGAACGATGCCGACAAAGGTGTGTGTGGGTATGGTGGACGACTTGACATCAGACCTCCCTATCAGCGTGAATTCCGTTATAATTTGGAACAAAAGCGGGCTGTTATAAATACAATATTGAAAGGATTCCCACTCAATATTATGTATTGGAGTGTGGTTGGCGATGATAAATACGAAATGATAGATGGTCAACAGCGTACACTAAGCATTTGTGAGTTCCGTTATCACGATTTCAATATAGTTGACCCAGAGCGCGGCGTGTTATTCTTCCGATCACTAACAGACGAAGAAAAGGAGCATTTCTTGAATTATGAGTTATCTGTTTATTTCTGTACAGGAACGGACAAAGAGAAGCTCGATTGGTTCCGTGTCATCAACATAGCAGGAGAGCGTCTGCTCGATCAGGAATTATTGAACGCCATCTATGTGGGTAAATTTGTAACGGATGCTCGTCGATATTTCTCGAAAGACGGTTGTCCTGCCTACAAGATTGCCGCTGACTTGCTTAATGGCGTTGCTAGAGAGCAGTCTTACTTAGCAACTGTTTTACACTGGGCAGCCCGTCGTGATGGTGTGAAAGAAGTGAGTGAATACATGTCGCTACATCAGAACGATGCCAATGCCAATCAGCTATGGGCTTATTTCTCGTCTATTGTGACGTGGGTTCGCTCAACATTTATCAGGTATCGCAAGGAAATGAAAGGCTTGGATTGGGGTTTGCTATACGACACCTATCACGAGCAGATTTACGATACGGCACAATTGGAACAGCTCATACATGAATTAATGGAAGATGACGAGATTATGAAGAAATCGGGTATCTATAGTTATGTGCTGAGTGGTGACTTGCGTGACCTTAATTTCCGTACATTCGATAAGAAGCAGAAGCGAGAGGCCTACGAAAGGCAAGGTGGCATTTGCCCACATTGTGGAAAGCACTTTGAATTAGAGGAAATGGAAGGCGACCACATTACCCCTTGGACAGAGGGTGGCGTAACAACAGCCGAGAACTGCCAGATGCTTTGCCGCGAGTGCAACAGAAGAAAAGGTGCAAAATAACGAAAAGACTATACTATGACAGAAAAATGGAATTACTTCGTTTATGATCTATGCGAGGCCAAGACGAAGGATATTGAAGAAGACGGCTTCCATGCTCTCATCGAAACCCAATTACAGCACTTGGGATGGGCAAAATATAAAGAAGAGATATGCCATAAGCCAAGCATTCATCTAGGGAACAATAACAGCATTGTTCCCGACATCATTATAAAAAGAGATGGTGAAGATGAATTTGTGATTGAAGTAAAACGCCCCTCACATAAGCAGAGCAAGAAAGATGTGGATCAACTATTGTCCTATATGCGAATCCTGAAACTTAATGTGGGTATCTATATAGGTGATCACATAGAAATCTTTTACGATATGCCCTCAAGCAAAGAAGCTATTTCTGTGATGAAGGTTCCTTTAGAAATCAATAATAAGTTAGGGGCAAAGTTTGTTGAACGATTTGACAAAGAGAATTTCAGTCAAGAATCCATCGTGGACTTCTGCGAAGAACGTATTCAGGAGATACAGCGTCAGAACAGCTTGAATGAAATAAAGCAGAGCCTGATTGCAGATGCCCAAACACAGATTGCAGAAAGCCTGAGACCTTATCTAATTGAGAAATACGCCGGTAGCTTCTCTGAGGAAGAAATCAAGAACATGTTGGCTACGATGCGTTTCACTGCTTCTGCCGATGGAAATCAACCTGAGTCTAAAGTGGTTGCTCCCAAGTCTCTGCCTAAGCCAAAGAGCAATCTTATTAAGTGTGTCCTAACCAGAAATGCCAATGCGAGGGCGATATTTAATCCTCAAGACCAGTCGCTGACGGTTCTAAAAGGCAGTACTGTCAATCCTGTTCATGTTCCCAAGTTTAGTGATTCGGACAGAAAGAGACGTGATATGCAGTTAGCAGAATACACGGCGGTGAAAGATGGAAAGAGAATCGTTAAGGAAGATGTGTGCTTTGATACACCCAGTGGAGCAGCCCTGTTCTGTGTTGGAGGTTCTGCAAACGGATGGAAAGAGTGGAAAGATGCAGAGGGACGTGAGTTGAAGGTATATCGTGCTAATAATGGTACGCCTAAGAAAGAAGGCAGTTTTGATGCAAACAGGGTAACAGACCCACGCGAGTTCCAACTGGACTTCTGGACGAAATTCAAAGCCAAGTTGGAGGCAACGGGAAAGATTCCAACCCTGCAGACACCACAGCCCCACAATTGGTATGATGTGAGGATTGGGCGCTCGAACATCTTGTTGAATAATGTTTGCAACACTCAGAAGAACTTTGTTGGTGTGAAGCTATATATCAGGAAGCCCGCTGTAGATAAGTTCTATCCTGCATTGGAGGCCAGAAGGGAAGAGATAAACCAAGCCCTCGGATGTGAACCTAAGTGGGATGCTAACCCTTCTGCAAAGGACAAGACAATAGCCCTGTTCCACCAAACGGACCTGACAGACCCGCATAAAGAGGAGGAAGCTCTCGATTGGCTGGTTGCCCAAACCATTATTTTCTATAATGTCTTCTCGAAAGAAGTGAAGGGGATAAATTGAATAATTCTCTTGTAGAAAGTTGAAGCTAACAGAATATTTCGTATCTTTGTAGCCGGAAAAGATTAAGCCAGATGCTTGACTTTGCGGCGATAGACTTTGAGACGGCGAATAGCGAGCGCAGCTCGGTGTGTTCGGTGGGCGTTGTCGTTGTGCGGGGTGGGGAGATTGTGGATTCGTTCTACTCGCTCATCCAGCCTGAGCCGAACTATTATAAC
>OCVV011304226.1_pt1 | contig 25769 bp, 18 predicted proteins | sample 1539721 | NCBI WGS metagenome assembly OCVV01 (sample SAMN02144230, study PRJEB22623) | gut metagenome | biome: sheep rumen | host: Ovis aries | place: New Zealand
GTGAAGAGGAGGAGACTCGAACTCCCACGTCGCAATTGACACTACCCCCTCAAAGTAGCGCGTCTACCAATTCCGCCACCTCTCCAACAAGTAAACATTCTGAAACAAAATGGTGCCCAGAACAGGACTCGAACCTGCACGCCTCGCGGCACACGCACCTGAAACGTGCGCGTCTACCAATTCCGCCACCTGGGCAATTTCCGTAAAGTATCTCCTAAAAAAGACTTCACGTTGTTTCAGAATGTTGAGCGGAAAACGGGACTCGGACCCGCGACCCCAACCTTGGCAAGGTTGTGCTCTACCAACTGAGCTATTTCCGCTTGATGCTTCGAAATCGTTGTCAGTAACTCAAATTCCAAAGGCATTTCTCTAAATGCGGTTGCAAAGGTAATGCTTTTTTCTGAACCTGCAAACTTTTTCGGCATTTTTTTTTCAAAAAAGTTTGCTTTTTGTGGATTTTCCCCGCTTTTTCGGGCTCAATCCATGCGATTCAGGTAGTCTTCGTAGGTGAATTTGCGCAAAATCTCCAAGTTACCGTCAGCATGCAGGAGCCCTATTGAAGGGTGGCCAACGCCGTTAAACATGTTGGTTTTGACAGTTGTGTAGTGTATCATGTCTTCGAAAATAATGTTTTCACCTATTTCCAATGGATGGTCGAAAGCCCACATGCCCATGAAATCGCCGCTCAGGCAGCTGCATCCCCCCAGCCTATATAAATAAGGAGAGGAAGCAGTAGCCTCGTTGTCCACCTCTGCGGCACCTCTGACAGCCGGCATGTAGGGCATTTCAAGACAATCGGGCATGTGACAGGTGAAGCTGACGTTGAGGATGGCCGTCTGAATGCCTTTATCGCTCACGACATCGGCCACCTGTGCCACCAGCGGGCCACATTGCCATGCGAAGGCGCTGCCTGGCTCCATGATGACCTGCAGCCAGGGATAGCGTGCGTGGAAGTCGTTCAGGGTGTCAATCAGCAGTTGCAGGTCGTAGCCACGTCGGGTCATCAGATGGCCACCGCCGAAGTTAATCCATCGCAACTGCGGGAACCACTTGGAAAAGCGCTCTTCCACATGCTGGAGTGAACGCTTGAACTGGTCGGCCCCACTCTCGCAATGGTTGTGGACGTGGAAACCCTCTATGCCATCAGGCAGGCAGGCCGGCATTTGCTCGCTCGAGATGCCGAAACGAGTGCCGGGAGAGCACGGATTATAGAGGTCGGTGCCTATTTCGGAATATTCGGGATTGACCCTCAAGCCCAGGCTGACCTCCGGATTGGCTTCGCGGGCAGCCCGATGGTGACGCTCGTATTGGGTCAGCGAATTGAAGGTGATATGGCTTGAAAGCTGCGCTATGTCTTTGATTTCAGCATCGGTATAAGCCGGCGAATAGGTATGGCACAATGCCCCGAACTTTTCCACAGCCATGCGAGCCTCGAAGAGGGAACTTGCCGTGGTTGCGCCGATATACTCGCGGAAAATGGGGAACGTCTTCCATAATGCAAAGGCCTTGAAAGCAAGGATGATTTCCACATCAGCCGCCCGGGCCACACTACTGATCAATGCCAGATTTCTCCTGAGAAGGTTTTCCTCCATCACGTAGATGGGGAAGTGCACTTCGCTATATGTCTTGTTGTCAACTATCATGGGTTACACCTTATTATTTAAATAAAAGAGAGTGCAAAGATACGAAAAAAATATCTATATGTGTTTTTTTAACAAATATAATTGCACGTTTGAGATAAAATTTGTAAATTTGCAGTGGATTTGGGGAACTCCCATAAAAACGACATGTGCAGACACTATGAAACTGGTTATTATGACTAAATCCACTTTCTTTGTGGAAGAAGACAAAATACTCGCCTCACTTTTTGATGAGGGGCTTGACGCCTTGCATCTCTCCAAGCCAGGCTCTGCACCTATGCTGTGTGAACGCTTGCTCACGCTGTTGCCGGACGAATGTCACCGTCGCATCACCGTGCACGAGCATTACTACCTGAAGAATGAGTACTCGCTGGCTGGAATACACATCGAAAACATGGACGAAGAGAAACCCCAGGGCTACAGAGGCAACATCAGCCGTACATGCTCGTCCATAGACCGCCTGAAAGAGATGAAAAAGAAGTCGCAATATGTTTTTCTGGCCAACGTGTTCAAAGGCGACGGCATGAACGGCCATACTGAAGGCCTTTCAATTCAAGAGCTGGAGAATGCTTCAAGGAAAGGAATGATCGACAAACACGTCTATGCGCTTGGAGGCGTACAGCTCGACAATATCCGCATGGCGCGCGACTTGGGATTTGGTGGTGTAGTGGTTTGCGACGACCTGTGGAATCAGTTTGACATCCACCGTCATCAAGACTATAAGGAACTGATTGCCCATTTTGAGAAACTGAAGAAAGCAGTTGGTTAATATTGAAACAAAAGAATAACCCTTCAACTTATATTTCCAAACCAATCTAAGAAAATGATTGAAAACAGTTCTTACTTAGTGTTCTCGGGAACTAAAACCCGCTATCTGGCAGAAAAAATCTGCGCCAGCCTTGGATGTCCTCTTGGTAAGCTGATGGTTACCAAGTTCTCTGACGGCGAATTTGCCGTTTCCTACGAAGAGTCCATTCGTGGACGCGACATCTTCCTGGTGCAGAGCACGTTCCCAAATTCAGACAATCTGATGGAGCTTCTCCTGATGATAGACGCTGCCAAAAGAGCCTCGGCACGCACCATCAATGCCGTGATACCCTATTTCGGATGGGCCCGACAGGACAGAAAGGACAAACCGCGTGTCAGCATCGGAGCAAAACTCGTGGCCGACCTGCTGAGTGTTGCCGGCGTAACCCGAGTTATAACGATGGATCTGCATGCCGATCAGATTCAGGGCTTTTTCAATGTTCCCGTCGACCACCTTTATGCGTCGGGCGTCCTCCTACCCTATCTGCAGAGTCTTCGCCTGGACGATTTGTGTGTGGCATCGCCTGACGTGGGTGGTTCGAAGCGCGCCAACACTTATGCCAAGTATCTTGGCTGCCCGCTCGTGCTCTGCAACAAAACGCGTGCACGCGCAAACGTGGTCGGATCTATGCAAATCATTGGCGATGTTGAAGGAAAGAACGTTGTTATCATCGATGACATGGTAGATACGGCCGGCACCATCACCAAGGCAGCCGACCTGATGATGGCTTCAGGGGCAAAAAGCGTGAGAGCCTGCGCGTCACATTGTGTCATGAGCGGACCTGCCAGCGACCGCGTACAGGAGTCTGCGCTCGAAGAAATCGTATTCACGGACTCTATCCCCTACACCAACCGTTGCTCCAAGGTAAAGCAACTGTCGGTTGCCGAGATGTTTGCTGAAACGATCAGACGAGTTGTCAATAACGAGAGCATCAGTTCTCAATATCTTGTATAGAGGTTTTTAACCCACAAAAGGATTCAGATTTTGGGGCGGCATAGCCTGTTTTCAGCGTGCCGTCCCAAAGTTTATCTCTCATACTGCCTTTGTCGGTACAACTTTATTCTTTTTGAAGGAGTTGTCACAAAGTATGCCTTTAAATGAAAAGTGAAAAATAATTGCAAAAAAAGGTTAACGAGAATAACACCGTATTACTTTTTTTTGTAATTTTGCAGCGCTTTTAAATAAGGAAGTAGGTTACATACCTGATTTTCAGGCATTTAGATGTTTTCATAGGAGAAACAGATGAGACAATTAAAAATTCAGAAAAGTATTACAAACCGATCGAGCGAAGCACTGGACAAGTACTTGGTTGAGATTGGTCGTGCTCCGTTGATTTCAATCGACGAAGAAATTGAGCTTGCTCAGAAAATTAAGAAAGGAGGCCCCGAGGGAGAGAAAGCTAAGGAGAAGTTGGTGACTGCCAACTTGCGTTTTGTTGTATCCGTAGCCAAGCAGTACCAGCATCAGGGACTCACCCTTACCGACTTGATAGATGAAGGAAACATAGGCCTTATCAAGGCAGCTCAGAAATTTGATGAGACACGCGGTTTTAAGTTTATCTCTTATGCCGTATGGTGGATTCGCCAGAGCATCCTGCAAGCCATTGCCGAGCAGAGCCGCATCGTGAGATTGCCGCTCAATCAGGTAGGTTCGCTCAACAAAATCAATCATGAAATCAATAAGTTTGAGCAGGAGAACCAACGCCACCCCTCTGTATCAGAGCTTTCCGAGGCCACAAATCTTGACGAAGAGAAAATAGGACAGAGCATGATGGCCGACGGTCACCACGTCAGTATCGATGCACCGTTCCAGGATGGCGAAGACAACTGCATGCTTGACGTCATGCCCTCGGGTGACGACAGCCGTACTGACAGAAAAGTGGATCACGAATCAATGGCTCTTGAACTGATGACCGTGCTGAACAAGGTTCTCAAGGAGCGTGAGCGCACAATTATCTGTGAGTGCTTTGGCATCAACGGACCCGAGAAAGGTCTTGAGGAGATTGGCGACAAGCTGGGACTCACTCGCGAGCGCGTACGTCAGATCAGGGAAAAGAGCATTGCCAAGCTCCGCGACAGTGGAAACGCTAAAATCCTCATGAAATATTTGGGATAAAAAGTTTCCGCAAAAAAGCACAAAAATAGGAAAAATATTAGTATCTTTGCATTTTGATGAAAGTGCAAAGATATTTTTTTGTCATAATACTGGCTGCGATGTTTCTGCAGGCAACGCAGCTGTTCGGTAGGGAAAGTGCTGACACCGTGCTTCTCAACCGAATATTCAATTATGCGCAAACTATCGACACCACTTCCGTTGAAGGCTCATATACCTATGCATACCATCGCTTCTTCATCAGTACCGACAAACGCAATGCCATTCTTCTCGCTGTGCCCACGATGTATGGTGTGGCTCATGGGGGTGCAAGGAAATTCGCTGGAGAGTTTTTTGAAAAGATTAATTTTCATGGTATCGGGAAGTTTGAAATGGTGCCTCTGCTTGATGTCAACACAATCCCCCACCGCCGTCGCACGTTGACAACCCTGCTGAAATATTTTACTCCAGAGATTTATGAGGTGACAATCATCGAGGGGAATATGTTGTCGCCGTTCAACAGGGCAAATCGACACTTTTATACCTACAAGTTTATCAACCTCAGTAGTGATATTGTCAAATTGGTCTTCAAAGCCAGGATTGACAATACACAATTGCTCTCCGGACGGGCAATGATTGACAAACAAACGGGGCGCATCGTCAGTACGGAACTATATGGCGAGCATGACATGATTCGCTTCCGGTTGTCACTGACAATGGGTGAAGAAGGGCTGAAATCGCTTCTTCCGATAAAATGTGAGCTCAAAAGTCGCTTCCGTTTTATTGGCAGTCAGATATCAGCCAGCTATATCTATCACTACGACTTGCCGGATTTCGGTTGCGACTCGCTGGCGCTGAGATATGGCGTTAATGCTGCTAACGACTCTCTCATCAAGGAGAAGTTGGCTGAAATACGTACAGAACCTCTGACGAAAGATGAGGAAAAAGTTTTTGAACGTTACTATGATGACGTATTGAAGCGATATGAACGTGCAGCACGCGATACCGTCCCCGAAGAGGTGAAGCGGAAAAAGAATCTCGCAAAGTATGTGTTTTGGGATATTCTTGGCGATCACGTGCTGAACAGGATAAAGTCGAAGTTCGGTTCAAACGATCAGGGCTACCTGCGAATAAGTCCCATTTTGAATCCTCTCTATTTGGGCTATAGCGACCGGAGAGGACTCACCTATAAGTTTGATGTCAGGTGTGGATACAGTTTCACACCCAACCGCGACATCACGATTCGCTTGAAGGCGGGTTACAGTTTCAAGCAAAAGCAACTGTTCTATTATATTCCTTTCAGATTTAATTATAACAAGCGACGACATGCCCATATCGCTATTGACTTTGATCACGGACGGCATATCTACAACTCGGATGTGAAGAATAAAGTTGACGAAACCATCATCAACTCGCTCAATATCAATAACTTGCAACTTGACTATTTTCGTGACACCCATCTGAACATCTACAATAATTACGACATCTCCGACCAATGGAGTTTCAATGCCGGTTTCTCATTTCATAACCGTCAGGCTATTAAGCCAAAAGCATTCAGGATGTTAGGCTTTGAGACTCGTTTCAGGTCGGCAGCCCCCAGACTGGAAGTGCAATACAGGCCTTGGGGATGGAGCGGCCCCATCGTGACCCTCGACTATGAACGGGGAATCAAGGGGTTCCTGAAGTCAAACAGCGAATACGAGAGATGGGAGATAGACGGTTCCTACATTCATCGCCTGCATAGCCTGCGATCTATCTCGATGAGGTTGGGAGCTGGAATGTACACCATGAAACAGGCTGAGAACTATTTTCTTGACTTCACCAATTTCCGGGAGAACAACATTCCTGGCGGATGGAATGATGACTGGAGCGGTGAGTTTGAGCTATTGCGGAGTGCCTGGTATAACTCCTCACGCTATTACATACGTGCTAACGGGACGTATGAGTCGCCGCTGCTGTTGGCCAGCCGTATTCCATGGTGTGGACACTTTATCGAGATTGAACGCCTATATCTCGGAGCTGTCATGGCTGAAGAAATGAAGCCCTACATCGAATTTGGCTATGGATTCAAAACCAGGCTGGCCTCTTTGGGGGCTTTCGTCGGTAACAAGAATGGACGGTTCGAACGTGTGGGCGTACGCTTCGGGTTTGAACTATTCAGAAAGTGGTGATTTCAATAGTAAAGAATAACTGATTACACAGCAATGAACAATCTAACGGTTTACAAAGCGAGCGCTGGTTCTGGAAAGACGTTTCGATTGGCAGTAGCATATATAAAACTGCTTATTAACGATCCGATGTCCTATCGCAGCATCCTTGCAGTCACGTTTACCAACAAGGCTACCGAGGAAATGAAGAAACGAATCCTCAGCCAGCTCTACGGAATATGGAAGCAATTGCCTGATTCTAAGGATTACATGCAAAAAGTTGTAGAAGAACTCGAGGTCACTCAGGAGTTTGCCTCTGAGCGAGCAGCCATTGCCCTCTCAAATCTTCTACACAATTACAGCTATTTCCGCGTAGAAACGATAGATGCGTTTTTCCAAAGCGTTCTTCGGAATCTGGCGAGAGAACTGGAACTGACAGCCAACCTGCATATTGGCCTGAATGACGTCCTGGTTGAAGAACAGGCCGTTGACAACCTGATTGACAGTCTACAGAAAAACAGCGTCGAACTGATATGGATCATGGACTATATCCGTGAAAGCATCGATGAAGATCAATCATGGAATATTATCGGCAAAATCAAGTCGTTTGGCATCAATATCATAAAAGATATTTATAAAGCCCACGGAAAGGAACTGAACAAGGTACTTCATGAAAAAGACTTCTTCAGCCATTACTCTTCTACTCTTAAACAAATCATGAAAGAGGCCAAGGAAAGTATGGTTCCTTTCATAGAAAGCTATGACAACATTCTCAATCGCTATCAGCTCACGGCAGATGATTTCTTGTATGGGAAAGGTGGCCCTTCCGGCTATTTTGAAAAGTTGAAAGAGGGTCGATTTGCAGATGAAACGATAAAGGGTAAGCGCATAGAGGATGCGATAGCCGATCCCATGAAATGGCTGAAAGCTCCTGACAGGAAAGGAGGAACGCAGGCCTATGACGCTGTCACGTCGGGACTTTTCAACTTGTTAGTCGATGCAGAGAATGTGCGTTCTAAGCAGGCTTCGCTCTACCGATCGGCAAGTATCACTTATGAGCATCTCAACCAGTTGAGACTTCTGGATAGCATCGCCTCGAAGTTTGACGAGATAAACAGCTCTGTGAACCGTTTCATGCTCAGCGAAACACAGTCCTTGCTCAACGAACTCATCAAGGATTCTGATTCTCCGTTCATCTTCGAAAAAATTGGCGCTCAGCTTCAGCACGTGATGATTGATGAGTTTCAGGATACCAGCACCATACAATGGAAGAATTTCAAAGTATTGCTGAAGGAATGCCTGAGCCACGAGCAATCAAGATGTCTCATCGTTGGCGACGTGAAACAGAGCATCTACCGATGGCGCTCCGGCGATTGGCGATTGCTTAACAATATTGAGCAGGAATTTCCTGAACTGAATCTGAAGCCGCAGCCTCTCAATAGCAATCGACGCTCGTACAAGAACATTATAGATTTCAACAATGCCTTCTTTGAGCATGCCAAAGAGATAGAATACACCTCATTGGCTAACGACGATTCTCAAGATGCCAGCCAGCTGACCAAAGCATACGCTGATGTTTTTCAACAATCTGTTGAGGAAACACCATCTGGAGGATATGTCAGAATTGAGCTGCTTCCCAACCAAGATTACCAACAAGAAACGCTCAACCGTCTGACAGCAACTCTTGACGACTTGATGGAGAAAGGTGTGCCACCCCACAAAATATCATTCCTCCTTCGCGGCAACAAGGCCATACAGCTCATTGCCGACCACCTGACGAAAGTCCGGCCCAACCTGAAACTGGTTTCGGAAGACGCTTTCCGATTGGACTCGTCGCCTGCAGTCAACATTCTGATTCAGGCTCTTCATTACATGACCCATCGTGACGACATGCTGTCGAAAGCCACACTCGTCAAGTATTACCAACGTTGGATTCTGGGGAACAACGTGAGCGACAATGAACTCTTCACCGACTTGCAGCAATTAGACCAACTGCTTCCCATTGAGTTTTCCAGCTCTGTTGACGATTTGCTCTCGCTGCCTGTCTATGATTTGGCGGAGACTCTATTCTCGCTGTTCCATCTGGAACGCCTGAAAGAGCAAAGTGCTTACGTCTGTGCTTTCTACGATCAGTTCAGCAATTTCCTGAAAGACAACATTGCAGATATTGAAGCATTCTTGGAAGCATGGGAAGAAAGCATTCATGAAAAGACCATTCAGAACGAAGAAGGAACAGGCATCAGGTTGTTTACTATACATAAAAGTAAAGGACTGGAATTTGATTATGTCCTGATGCCCTTCTGCGACTGGCAATTGGAGAAAAGGTCTATCCTCTGGTGCGTGCCGCCGGCAGATGCGGAACCATTCAATCAACTGCCGCTCATCCCTGTCGACTATACTTCGAAGATGAAGGATTCCGTCTATCGTGACAGCTACCTTTATGAGCATTTACAGAATACCGTTGACAACCTGAACTTGCTCTATGTTGCTTTCACCCGTGCAAGAAAAGCCCTGATAGTGACAGGATGCAAGAGTCGAGGCCGTTCGGTCCTCATCGAAAAGTGCCTTCCTGAAGTAGCTAAAGAATTGAAGGATTCGGTGATGACAGGAGGTGAGCAAAAAACAGATACGATATTCTTTGAATATGGCAACCTCGAACCTTACAAGGCAGGTATAGCGCGCAAATCTGATAACGTTTTCCTGCAACCATCCGAAACAATTCAGTTGGAGCTACACAGTTACTCAAAGAAAGTTAATTTCCGCCAGAGCAACAAGAGCCGTGACTTCATCGTGGGTACCGATGAGGAGGAACGCCAGAAGACGTATATACAGATAGGCAGCGTCCTTCATTACATTTTCTCTACTATCTGGACTACAGAAGATGTTCCTGCGGCATTGGCAAAAATGGAATTAGAGGGTGTCCTCTACGACGACACGATGACTCGCCAGAAGTTGACGAAGCTTATCTCCGATAGGCTCAGCAGTCCGAAAGTGGCCGACTGGTTCTCTGACCGCTGGCAATTGTTCAATGAGTGCACCATACTCTTCGTCAATCCTGACGACGGAAGTGTTGTTGAACGCCGTCCTGACCGCGTCATGTATGATGGTCGCCAGATGGTAGTTGTCGACTTTAAGTTTGGATCTCCCAAAGACGGCCACAAAGACCAGGTCAGAAACTACATGAAACGGCTGGACGAAATGGGCTATCCAGACATCAAGGGATACCTCTGGTATGTATTCAGTAACCAAATCGAAGAAGTATAGAAAGGAAAACAGCATGAACGCCCAATCATACAACAAACCATTTCTGCAATACGTAGCAGAAGATCTCGTGCGCAAGCATGGAACGAATCTTTCGCGAATAGCCGTCGTGTTTCCCAACAAACGAGCGTCGCTATTCATGAACCAGTATTTGGCCCATAGCACCGACAGGCCTCTCTGGAGCCCATCTTATGTCACCATCAGCGATTTGTTCAGAAACAACAGCAAACTGCAAGTGGCCGATTCCATCAAACTCATTTGCGACCTGCACAAAGTCTTTGTGCAAATCACCGGCATGGATGAGACTCTTGATCATTTCTACGGCTGGGGGCAGTTGCTGCTCTCTGATTTCGACGATATCGACAAGAACATGGCTGACGCACAAAAGGTGTTTGCCAACCTTCGCGACATCCACGAACTTGATGACGTCAGTTATCTCACCGATGAGCAGAAAGAGCTGCTCAGCCGGTTCTTCAGTAATTTCTCGGCTGATCAGGATAGCATATTGAGAGATAGATTCCTGAGGCTTTGGAGCCATTTTTATGAAATATACAAGGCTTATAACGAGCGTCTCACCTCACAAGGTCTGGCCTATGAAGGCGGTTTGTATAGGAAAGTGGTTGAAGAGATTTCCGATAAGATGCAAAGTGGCGAAGAAGTCTTGATGGCTCAATCCGATGACGTCTTCGTGTTCGTCGGCTTCAACATGATCCAGACAGTAGAGCAACGCCTTTTCGAAATGCTCAGGAAGCAGGGACGTGCATTGTTCTATTGGGATTTTGACCGTTACTACATGGGCTTTGAGGCTGGACACTATATCAGCCGCTTCCTCGAGCAATTCCCCAATGAGTTAGACGTCAAATCAGATGCAATCTATAATAACTTCACCAGTCCTAAGACCATCACCTACTTATCATCGTCAACGGATAATGCGCAGGCCAGATATGTGAGTCAATGGCTGACAGACACCTCGCTTTCACGCATAAAAGACGGCAAGAAAACTGCTGTTGTTCTTTGCGACGAGAGCCTCCTGCCAGCAGTGGTCCACTGCATTCCTACTGAAGTTGACAAGGCAAACATTACCACTGGCTATCCTTTGGTAAACTCTCCTTTTATATCGCTCATAAACATCCTCATTGAACTGAAGACCGATCATAATAGGATTCGACTGGCCAAGTGTCGCGACCGACTGAGAAGACACCCTTATATGCAGTATATCGTAGACGAGAATTTGTTGAACCGAAATATCGCTGAATCGACATCATCATTGTTTGGAGACCAGCTTCTCGATCTGACTGGTTGGCTCTCAGAGATTTTGAAACATATTGGTCAAAATACACACGATGAAGAAAACGATCCTTTCTTTCAGGAATCTTTGTTCAGGATGTACACGATTATCAATCGGCTTCACGAACTCATACTTGCCGGCGACCTGACTGCTGAACTATCCACATTCCGGAGACTATTGACCCAGATTGTGAATACGACCACAGTACCATTTCACGGTGAACCTGCTGAAGGCATTCAGATTATGGGTGTTTTGGAGACGCGCAACCTTGACTTCGACCACATTCTCCTTCTGTCGTGTAATGAAGGCAGCATGCCTAAAGGCGTCAACGATTCATCGTTTATCCCCTACTCCATCCGTCGTGCCTATGGACTTACCACCATTGACCACAAGGTGTCAATCTATGCCTACTATTTCCACCGCCTGCTGCAACGTGCCCAGGACGTCACGCTCGTATACAATAATTCAACCGATGATGGCCACAAGGGTGAGATGAGTCGTTTTATGCTACAGCTGATGGTTGAGAGTCCTTTCAAAATCCAAAGGAAATCACTTTCAGGTGAAATGAGCATAAAGCCCAGGGCCATTCCAGCTATCGAGAAAACTGAAAACGTTATGGAGCGACTCAATGACATCAAGAAGCTATCGCCTACAGCTATCAATAAGTACTTGCGTTGTCAGTTGTCATTCTACTATTATTCTGTTGTTGGACTGAGAGAAGACGATAGCGACAACTATGGAGAAATCGACAGTCGTGGTTTTGGCGACATCTTCCATCTCGCGGCACAAATAATATATGACGACTTAATGGCTCAAAAACAAACGATAGAGAAATCGGACTTGAGCAACCTTTTAAAGCATCCTGAGTATTTGGAAAGAATAGTCGACAAGGCCATCGCTGAAGTTTTCCGCAAACGAAATATCAAGCAACAGATAAAGTTTGAAAACATGAACGGCCTGCAGCTGATCAATCGCAGAGTGATTATCGATTACATCAAGCAGTTGCTTAACATCGATATGCAATATGCTCCATTCCAGATTGTAAAGACCGAGGAAACGGTATCCATGTCCATGCCTCCTACCGGTTGTCTGCAGCGTAGCATTTTGCTGAGTGGCCAGATTGACCGCATAGACAAAAGGGATGGCAAGTTGCGTGTCGTCGACTATAAGACGGGGCATAAAATGGTCAACAACATGCCTTCTGTTCACGACATCTTCACTGGCGAAATGGTGGGAGATCATTCTGACTATTTCTTTCAGTCGATGCTCTACTCTATTATACTTCGTGAAGACAAACAACGAAATCCAATGGTTTTGCCGGTCTCTCCCGCCCTACTCTACATACAACATTCGCGTGCGGACAATTATGACCCAATCATCAAAATCGCTGATGAGCCCATTGATGATATCCACAAATATCAAGATGAGTTCATGAAAGAGTTGGAAGCCCTTCTCGCTGACATATTTGACCCAGCTAAGCCCTTCTCTCCTACTGACGAACAGAAACGCTGCCAGACATGTCCCTATAAGAAACTATGCAATTAAACAATAGCAATATGATCACTTTTCCCTGTGCAAAAATTAATCTTGGCCTGAACGTTGTATCACGTCGCCAGGACGGTTATCACAATTTGGAAACGGTATTCTTTCCGATTCCAATACATGATGCCCTTGAGGTTGTTCCAATGGATGAGCACTATCCTTCTCAAAAAAGATGTGACCTGAAAGTGACGGGCAACTTTATAGAATGTGATGAAGAGAAAAATCTGGTGGTAAAAGCCTACCACTTGCTGGCAAAGGATTACGACCTTCCTCGACTGCACATTCATCTTCACAAGTACATTCCTTCTCAGGCTGGTCTTGGTGGTGGCTCCAGCGATGCCGCCGCCATGATTAGTCTGCTTAACGACTATTGTGGCCTGAACTTGTCAAAAACTCTGATGGAAAGATACGCAGCACAATTGGGTGCCGACTGTGCTTTCTTCATTAGGTCAGAGGCAGCTTACGCAACAGGAATCGGCGATTGCCTATCTCCCATCCATACGCCGCAAGGCATTCTTCATGATTGTTTCATTACTATCGTGAAGCCCAACGTGGCTGTTTCTACGAAAGAGGCTTATGCGGCCATTAAGCCCCAAACACCAAAGAAGTGTTGCCGTGATATTGTACTTCAACCCCTTGAGACGTGGAAAGATGAATTGTTCAACGACTTCGAGTCTTCTGTTTTCTCAGTCTATCCGCAATTAAATGATATCAAGCAGAAACTTTATGAAGCTGGTGCCGTCTATGCCCAGATGAGCGGAAGCGGCAGCGCCTTCTTCGGTTTATTCCGTGAAGAACCTAAGAATATAGATATTATGTTTCCCGACATGTTCACGTTTGTGGGGAAACTATAACTGATAATTAATACTATTATCCCTTCATTTTTCAGCCGAACACATAGCCTAACATGGCATATAGTTCGGCTGAAAATATGTATATAAGTATCAAGGAGGCTGCGTCCTTGATGCCTTCCGTCAACGATTCGAAGGCCATTGTGATTGTGGAAATTGTTCCACAAACGATGCCATAAGTCAGCGAAACAACCATCAGGACAATACAAAGGAATGGGAAGAAGCTGTCTGAGAAACTACTCGGAAAGAGCACACCCGTAACGCTGAGCAGCACAGCATGGGGGACAGCCGTCAGAAGTAGGGCAAACGCTATGAGCAATGCTGTTTCGACGATAACAATCTTTCTGGCAAAGCGCTGTCGATAGGTTGCTGGATGAAGAATACTGGCTATCCCGCTCCGTGTTATTGCCCCATAGGCCATCGCAGCCAACAGCAGGCATGCCAATACCGGAGTTGCAATGTTTCCTGCTAAGGAGGCAAAGAGCCATCGCAAACCTTCGCTGCTCAGCAATGAATGGATGGCCAACTGAGGCCTGGCCGCTGCAATCAACCACGAGACCAATATCACGAGCAGTTGCAGCAGAATGAGTATCAACGGAAGTCTTGCCAATATCTTCTTCATGCGCGTATCTTATTATCAACCTTCGTCTGGCATCAGATTGTCGATGTCGAGTATGCGGAGTTCCAATGCGCGCACCACCAAGCGAGTTGCATTGATGCCCATTCGGCCTCCAGCATCAGGGAATAACTTCTGAACGAGTTCGTTCTGACGCTTTTCAAGGCTCTTCACACCGAAGGGCATGCCTCGCAGATTGGTGATTTGCTCCTTCGTGTAGCCCAATGCAAGATGGCGCAGGAACCTCTCGTCGTACTCATCAATCTCATAATCAATGAGTGCTTCCTGTCGCAATAGTTCCGACCCTACACTACGTTTGAAACGTTCGACTATCTTGGCAAGGATGGGTTCGTTAAAAACCATCCGCTTCCCATCCATCACGCTCGACACATCGCCACGCGTCAGCAGTTCGCCACTCTTGAGAATGATGCCGTCGCAACCAGCATCCAAGACGTCGACCCACAGCTTCTCGTTCAGAATTTCTCCTGTGAAAATCAGCACTTTCACTTGGGGATAAGCCTCTTTCGTATGGCGGCATATCTCCACTCCTATTGTTGTAGAGCCTCCCAGCCCTAAATCGAGCAGCACCAGGTCTGGCAGTTGCTGCTTAATGAGGCGCCAGTATTGCGGTTCGTTTTCGGCCGTTCCTATGATTTCGGCTTCTGGAATGTCGTTACGGAAAATGCCTTCTGTTCCTTTCAGTTCCAGGGGAACATCTTCCACAATGATTACTTTAAAAGGTTCCATATCTGTTTTGTTAATGTTATTTCAACTATTGGATGTACACCCTTCACGGCCTGAATGCCGCAACCTCGGGCATTGGCGGCTTCCCCAAAGTCGCGCATGATTTGCCGGCAGAGCAGGAAGTCAACATCCTGCGTAAAGGGCGTGAACAATCGGGCCGTTTCTTCATCGTTCAGTGTCAGGCTGTTCAACGGGACACTCAGCGTCAGATAGTTGCCGTCAAGGCTGTTCTCATCCACCCTAATGTCGTTTCCTCCATATTTCTTCAGGATGTCCATCAGCCATTGGAATAGGTCGCGGTCTATGCGGGCGTTGCCTTCGGCAGCACGTGTAGCTTGCAGAAGAAGCATGGCATAGAGTTCTTTATAATAAGCCACCACCTCCGAGAGTGCCGTCAGGTCATCACTTCCTTCGTCGGCAAGTTGCCTGATGCGAGATGGATAATACATCGTCTCGTGCTTCAGTGTTGAGAGGCAATTGTCGAGAACGTTATTGCTGATGTGTAGTCGGTCGTTTTCAAATGATACGCGGCGCAGTTCGTCGCTGGCTATGTCGAGGTTTGCCTGTTGGTCGGACTCTGTGTCGATAGCACCTTGCAGAGCCTGGCATATCTGACTGACCACTTCGTTTAGCGCCTCATGCTCACTATCGTCAATACGGGTCTTGCTATTCCACAACTCTTTTATCCGAGTCAGTTTCTCTTCCGGCCTTTCGTTGCTCAACAGTATCTTGTTGATAGCTCCGACGCGGTCAACGCTATAGCGATAGCTCAGGATATGACGATAATAAAGCAGGTAGTAGGCAGGGAAAATTGATAGCAGCAACAATACCAGGAGGATGATGGCAACATTCTTGTTGGTCTCTGATTTCTGCATCACGCGGCAATAGTCTGACAGCGTTTTGTCGGCAGACAACTCGCGGAACAATTGTGTGTAGACACGATTGTTGTAGTTATAGGAATCCCATTTATGGAGTGCCAAAGCTGCTACAGCAGCCTCATTGCGTATGCTCTGAATGATGTCGTAATCGGTTGGCAGGCTATCGCGGAACCATTTCAGTTCGGCAGGCACCTCACCGTTCAATATCTGGTCGGCCATCAGGTCATCGCCATGCGGACGTAGTGTCAGGTAATAGTCGTTCAGGCACTTCCGGCAACTGTCGGCATAAAGCAGCGTTTCGGCATAACGACCGTTAACGTTACAATAGTAGGCACTGTCAGCATAGCGGCCTGCTTCAATCAGTATGGGAGAACGGGCAAATCCAACAAGCGATTGCAGCAGACATGCTATCATTAATGCCGTGCGACCTAAAGGAAGTCGGAAGAAGAAGCGGCTGCCCTTTCCCTGCTCGCTTTCCACGCCGATACTGCACACCTGGAAGCGTTTGCTCGTCTTGCGGTATTTCTCAATGATACCCTTACAATTCATTAGGCCAAAGCCATGACCAGCTGAAGGCTGATGGCTGAACACCATCTCCTTTTGTTCTTCCGTCAGACCGACACCAGTATCGGCGATGCCCACTTCCACATATTCATCCGTTGCTTTCGAAGTGATAGTCACGCGTCCGCCTTCGGGGGTGAACTTTCGGGCGTTGTCGGCCATTGTGTTGATCATAAAGAGCGTGAGTGTCTTGTCGGCTTTCACGACGTCGTTGGTGTCTTCCACTTGCAGATCTATGCCCTTCAGTTGGAATCCCATGCGTCCACGCTTCACCATGTCGAAGAGTTCCTGCAGCGGAAAACTCTCCACGCGCAGGTTGATGTCACCTTGTCGCATCTGAATCCAGCGTGTCAGCACATCGTTGTAGTCGTTGATGCGGTCGGTCAGTTCGGCGACGTAAGAGAAGCGCTCGTCGCGCACTTCTTTCGAGTCCTTGCTCTTCAGCAACCTTTTTACTTCGTTGGCAATTCGGTCAATGAAGGGCATAATGCTATAGGCAAGCGACACCTTGGCCCGTTGCTCAAGGTTGCGTTTCTTGTTTTGCAGCACTTGCTGGCCCACGAGTGCCGTCTGCTCTTTGATTTCCTCGCTCTGCTCTTCCAATTGCTGGGTTTTGGCAGTAGCCTTTTGTTTCCATTGCTCCAAGGGTTCGAGCAGAGAAACAATGGAAAAATCCTGGTCGCGCTTGCGCCTCATGCGATGGAACACATAGAGCAGCGACAGCACAAGGCCAATCATCACCACGACAGCTGCTATCATAAGGTTCAGTTGGCGTGACGAATTACGTAGTTGGTCGGCACGTGCCTCGAGTTGTCTGTCTTGGCGCGTCTGCTCCTGCATGTCGAGGTAGATGTTGCGGTTCTCGTCGCTTCGGGCCTTGTCGTCGATGGCCGAATAGACCAGACTCAACTGCTCGCGAATACTGGCCACAAGGTCGGGAGCCTGGGCAATGGCAGTATCTTTCTCCAGCGCGTTCAGCAGGCATATTTCAGCCGACTGGAAGTCGTTGATGCCCCAATAGCATTCGGCAAGCGTTCGATAGGCACCTGCCGTCTGATAGACGTCACCATAGCTTTCGAACAGTTCAAGTGCCTGTTGCGCCAGATAGCCTGCCAACAGCGAGTCGGGCATGTTGACTTGGTTGACTAACGCCAAAGCTGGGGCGTTGTTGTGGACAAAGGAGATGAGGAAGTCAACGTTCTCCAGATGCTCGCTCATACCCTGCAGGGCCTGGGCTTCGAAGAAGGGATATCGATGGGCCAGCGCAAGCTGGTAGCAGCGCACAAGATAGGAGAACTCCACGTCGTAAGTGGCATCCTGCGTGTGTTCTTTCACTATGCCGCCGGCACCGATGTTGTAGAGGTAGTTCAACAGTTGGGCCGTGTCAGCCTCGATAGCGCCGTTGGGGTCAATCTGCTCGATGGCTTCAATCGACTCGTCAGTCAGTCCTACGTAATAGAAATAGGTGGATCGGACGATGTGAAAGTCGGTTTCGGCATAGACAACGCGTTGTCGCTGATGCTCATTCAGACGGTTCATCTCTTCTTTGATGCGATTCAGGCGCGACTGGGCGCGCTGGCTGTAGTCGTAGAAGAGTTTGTTCTTCGATTCTCTCTGGCAGAGACGCATGTACTGAACGTCGGCCACGAGCATCTCTATAAGGTTGTCGGTCTCTACGCTATCAAGCAGTTCGTAGGCCCGTTTGTAGTCCATCCGCCCGATGTAGTAGAAAGCCAGATTGTTCAGGGCTTCAGCTCTTCCTGCCCGATAGCCGTCGGCCAATGCCAATGCCCGCTCTGCATAGTAACGCGTAGAGTCTAATGACCGATAATGGAAATCATAAGACTTCTCGTTCAGCTCGTCGACAACATCATAACGGTGATTGTCACAAGCTGAAAAAGCAAAAATGCCCAATACGGCCAAAAGCCATACTGAGCATTTTCTGGTGCCATATTTAAGCGCGTGCCTTAGCAATATATCCTAATGCTTCGCGACATTTGTCGGTGACATACTGCCAATCCTCAGCCTGCACCTTGTCCTTCGGGAAGAGCTTCGAGCCCATGCCTACGCAGTAGACACCGGCCTTGAACCACTTCGTCAGATTCTCCTCGTCGGGCGACACGCCGCCGGTGACCATGATCTTCGACCAGGGCATGGGAGCCTTCAGGCCTTTCACCATGTTCGGGCCCACAACATCGCCGGGGAACACCTTCGTCAGGTCGCAACCCAACTCCTGCGCCTTGCCAATCTCGCTGACGGTCATGCAGCCAGGGCAATAAGGCACGAGACGACGATTGCAAACGGGGGCAATGTCAGGATTGAACAGAGGTCCAACCACGAAGTTGGCACCCAACTGCAGATAGAGTCCTGCCGTGGGAGCATCGACGACGGAACCGATGCCCAGTGCCAGCTCGGGGCACTCCTTGTCGGCCCACTTCACCAGTTCGCCAAACACTTCCTGGGCAAAGTCGCCGCGATTCGTAAACTCGAAAGCGCGCACGCCACCTTCGTAGCAAGCCTTCACGACTTTCTTGCAAGTCTCCAGATCCTTGTGATAGAACACGGGAACCATGCCCGTTTCGCCAATCTTGGCCATGACGGCCAACTTATCAAATTTTGCCATTTCCTTACTTTTTACGATTTACATTCACGTTTGAAGTACATGGTGCCTTGGTCGACACACACCAGTTCCCAACCTTCGAAGCCCAAGTTGTTGATTTTGTCTTCGCGGTTGATCAGCGGGGTTATGATTTTATATTCAAACTGTTTCATGCTCTAAACACTAAACTTTAAACTCTCAACTATCTCTGCACTCGGCCATTGGCATTACCGCCAGCCAAACTCTCCACTTCGGCTGCAGAAACAAGGTTGAAGTCGCCGGGAATCGTGTGCTTCAGCGCGCTGGCAGCAACGGCAAACTCCAGAGCCTCGCCCTGAGTCTCCTTCGTGAGCAATCCGTGAATCAAACCACCCGAGAACGAGTCGCCTCCACCCACGCGGTCGATGATAGGATTGATCTCGTAGCGCTTCGACTGGTAGAACTCCTTGCCATCGAAGATGAGTGCCTTCCAACCGTTGTAGCTGGCTGAGAACGATTCACGCAGCGTAGACACCACGTACTTGAAGCCAAACTCCTCGCGCATCTGGCGGAAGATGCCCTCGTAGCCGCTGGCATCAGTCTGGCCGCCTTCCACGTCGGCATCGGGCTTGAAGCCCAGGCAGAGCTCGGCGTCTTCCTCGTTGCCGATGCACACGTCGACATACTTCATCAGCGGGCGCATCACCGAGATAGCTTTCTCTGAGGTCCAAAGCTTCTTGCGGAAGTTCAGATCTACCGACACGGTCACGCCGTGACGCTTGGCAGCCTCGCAGGCCAGACGTGTCAGTTCGGCGGCACGGTCGCTGATGGCGGGCGTAATGCCGCTCCAGTGGAACCACTGAGCCCCCTCCATGATGGCGTCGAAGTCGAAATCCTCGGGCAGAGCCTCGGCAATCGACGAATGGGCGCGGTCGTAGATGACCTTCGAAGGACGCATCGAGGCACCGGTCTCAGCGTAGTACAGACCCACGCGATCGCCACCGCGAGCCACAAAGTCGGTGTTCACACCGTAACGGCGCAGGGCGTTCACGGCAATCTGGCCTATCTCGTGCTTAGGCAGCTTCGAAACGAAGTAAGCGTCGTGCCCATAGTTGGCCAGGCTTACGGCCACATTGGCCTCACCACCACCGGGGATGATGCGGAATGACTCACTCTGAATGAAACGGTCGTTGCCTTGCGGCGACAGGCGAAGCATAATCTCGCCAAGGGTTACAATTTTTGCCATAATTCTACATTATTAATTATTATTGTTCAGTTCAATTTAGATTTCTGATTGCAAAGATAGTGAAAAACATACAAAACACAAAACGAATCGCGTCTTTTTTTTCCTCAACCAGCTATCTTTCACGGCCTTTCGGGCGTCCATTGCATTACGTTGGCAGGCGGACGGCCTGCTTCCAGTTCGCGCTTCATGAAGTCCATGTAGGGCGCGGCATGCTCGAAGAACATGCGGTAGCCTTCGCAAAGATAGTTCAAGCCGGGCTCGCCATAGCGGTCGCGCTGGAAACGGTTCTTAGGACACTCGCCGTGACAAGCGAAGCCATAGCGGCACTCGCGGCACTGACGGGGCAGCCGACGCGTCTTCATGCTGGCGAAGCGACGCTGCTGCTCGGAGTACATCATCTCCGTAATGGTCTTCTCCCTGAGGTTTCCCAGCCGATGCTCGGGATAGACAAAGTGGTCGCAGGAATAGAGGTCGCCGTTGTGCTCCATCACGCCGGCGTGGCCGCAATCTTTTGAGAGCGAGCAGAGGCCGGGCGTCACGCCCACCCAGTTGGCCAACGTGGCATCGAAAATCTGCACAAACACTTGGCCCACATCGCCTTTCAGCCACTCGTCGAACACGCCACAGAGGAAGCGTCCCCACTGGCGCGAGCCCACGCTGAAGTCGAGCAGTTGCCCACCCTCCTGCATGCCAGGTGCCAGCGAGAGTCCGTCGGGACGGCTTACGGTTCGCTCGACGATGGGCGAGAACTGCAGGAAGCGGCATCCCAAATCGCGGAAGAACCTGTAGAACTCCTGCGGATGGTCGCCATTCAGGCTGTTGACCACCGCCATAGCATTCCACTCCACGCCATACTGTTGCAAGAGTGCTATGCCCCGCATCACCTGGTCGAACGAGCCGCGCCCGTCGGCAGCCCTCAGACGGAAGGCATCGTGATACTCACGCGGGCCGTCGATACTGATGCCTACAAGGAAACCGTTGTCGCGCAAGAACTCGCACCAAGCCGGCGTGAGCAACGTGCCGTTGGTCTGAATGCTGTTGCTGACGCGTCGTCCGTGGGCATACTGCCTCTGTAGTTGCAACGCACGCTCGTAGAAACGAATGGGACGCAGCAGCGGTTCGCCGCCGTGCCACGTGAACAGCACCTCTGGCGTGGTCTGCGATTCCATGTATTCGCGCACGAACTTCTCGAGCAACACATCGCTCATAACCTGGCTATCGGCATGCTCATAGAGCCGTCCCTTCTCCAAGTAATAGCAGTAGCGGCACCTGAGATTGCAAAGCGAGCCCGCTGGTTTCAGCATCACATAGAGCGGGCGACTGAAGGCGAGACTTGTGTCCATTACATTCTGTACGTTTGTATTCTACATCTTGCTGTACCAAAGGATGTACCAGCACGTGGTAATGTTTGTACCAGGCCGTGGTAAACGGTTTACCACGCGCTGGTACAACTATTACCAGGCCGTGGTACAAACATTACCACGCGCTGGTAAACATTTGGTAACAATGCTCCTACCATCCTATCTCGTCTTCATAGCGGTCGAAGACCACTTCATCTTTGTAGCCATAACGGCTGAACTCCTCGTTGATGAACTTCTGGTCTTGTGGCGTAATGGGGCGTGTGCCTTTGACACGACTATAGTAAGGACCATTGCCGAAATGCCGGCGAAAGGATGAGCGAATGGCAGCGATATCTTTGGCGAGCACGTTGTCGAAGGCGTGCTGCATGCCGTAGGCCATGCGCACCGTGCGATGCTGCCTGAAGTATTTGCAGGACTCGCCGCCGTTGAGCAGCGGATTGACAACTGTCACCACAGGGTCTTTCTCGTTGCCCAGGGTGGCTGCGTGGTGGCGCAGGCACTTTTCGGCCAGCGCGCACGACGAATTGTAGCAGAGCAGATAGTGCTCAGGAACTTTTGTATTCATGGTGATTAATGATAAAACGTGTTTTAAAATGACTTTGTTTATACGATGCAAATTTACAAAAAAATACGGAAACTACCGCATTATTTGGGATTATTAACGCGATAAAAACCGAGGGTAACATTAATTTTCGTATCTTTGCATCAGCAACCATAACAATATCGCGAAAATGATTCAACGAGAAAAGATTCATTCGGGCGCTCAACTGGCCGAACTGATACAGGAAATAGGTTTCCTGCCCCTGCTCTATAGTGGCATCAGAGACTATTCGGCAGAGGACATGGTGGACGACGACTGCCGCTACGTGACTTTTCCCGAAGGCGGCTGGGACTGGCCGTTGTGGAAGTGGAAGGGCCCGGTGGTCAATGAGAGTGCCTGCGTCTATGGCAAGTTCTTCGACAAGAAGGCGGGATTCGTGAGCCGCGAATGGTGGCCCGATTTGTGCAACTACCGGCGCAGCAAGTACGCTCAGCCCGAGGAGGGCAGCATTGAGGACGTCGTGCTGCAGACTCTGCGCGAGGGCGGCAGCATGATCACGCGCGAGCTACGAGCCGCCTGCGGCTTTACAGGGCCGAAGATGCGCAGCAGGTTCGATGCCTACGTGACGCGCCTGCAGATGGCTTGTCGCATCGTTACAGAAGACTTCGTCTATCCCACCGACCGGCACGGGCGCGAATATGGCTGGGGATGGTCGTTGCTGACTACGCCCGAGCAACTGCTGGGACGTGAGGCCTGCCGATGCAACCGCACGCCTGAAGAGTCGCAGCAACGCATGCTGGCCCATCTGAAAGCTCTCTTGCCCGAAGCCTCTGAGAGCCAGTTGCTCCGGCTCATCGGCTGACGCCTGCTTGAAGGAGGAGCGACCTGACGCAAAGAATAATCAAAAAAAACTTTCAGGAAAGAAACATATTCTGAGAAAAAATCATTATCTTTGCACACAAGAACAGCTCTTCGACGGGCAACCCAATGACTTAAACCATCAATCAAAAATAAGATCCATGATCAACAAACAACTGTTACATCCTGAGAGTATCGTCGTCATCGGCGGTTCAAACAATGTTCACAAACCAGGTGGCGCCGTCGTTCGCAATTTGCTGAGCGGAGGCTACGAGGGAACGCTGCGCATCGTCAACCCGAAGGAAGACGAGGTGCAGGGCATCAAGGTGTTCCACGATGCCAAGGAACTGCCGCCCACTGATCTGGCCATCATGGTGGTGGCTGCCAAGTTCTGCCCGCAGTACGTGGAGTATCTGGCCAAGGAGAAAGAAGTACGCGCGTTCATTATTATATCTGCCGGCTTTGGCGAGGAGACCCACGAGGGCGCCGTCATGGAGCAGCAGATACTGGACACGTGTGAGCGCTACGGCTGCGCGCTCATCGGCCCCAACTGCATCGGCATGCTGAACCGCTGGCATCACTCTGTATTTACGAAGCCCATTCCTACGCTCAATCCCAAGGGCGTCGACTTCATCAGCGGCTCTGGAGCCACGGCTGTGTTTATTCTTGAGAGCGCCGTCACGAAGGGACTGCCCTTCAACTCGGTATGGTCTATCGGCAACGGCAAGCAGATTGGCATCGAGACGGTGCTGGAGTATATGGACGAGAACTTCGATGCCGAGCGCGACTCGCTGGTGAAGTTGCTCTATATCGAAAACATTGCCGATCCCGACAAACTGCTCTACCACGCTACCTCGCTCATCAAGAAGGGCTGCCGCATTGCCGCCATCAAGGCTGGTTCGTCGTCGGCAGGCAGCCGAGCCGCCAGCAGCCACACTGGAGCCATCGCCTCGAGCGACTCGGCCGTGGAGGCATTGTTCCGAAAGGCTGGCATCGTGCGTTGCTACTCGCGCGAAGAGCTCACCACCGTGGGCTGTATCTTCACGCTTCCGCGCTTCTCGGGCAAGAACGTAGCAATTGTCACCCACGCCGGCGGCCCCGGCGTGATGCTCACCGATGCTCTCTCAAAGGGTGGCATGAAGGTGCCGGCTCTCTCCGGGCCGATAGCCGAGGAGCTGAAGGCGCAACTCTTCCCAGGCTCGAGCGTGGCCAACCCCATCGACATTCTGGCCACCGGCACGCCCGAACACTTAGGAATAGCCATCGATTACTGCGAGAATAAGTTCGACGACATCGACGCCATCATGGTCATCTTCGGCACACCAGGCCTCGTACAACTCTATGAAGCCTACGACGTGCTTCACAAGAAGATTCTGGAATGCAAGAAACCGATATTCCCCATCCTGCCCAGCGTGAACACGGCAGGACCTGAAGTGCAGGAGTTCCTGTCGCGCGGTCACGTGAACTTCAGCGATGAGGTGACGCTGGCCACTGCTCTGACGCAGATTATGCACACGCCCGAGCCTGCCGATCAGCAGATTCAGATTCACGGAGTTGACGTGCCTCGTATCCGCAAGATTATCGACGGCATCGGCGAGAACGGCTACATAGCCCCCAACCTGGTACATCAGTTGCTGGAAAGCGCCGGCATCCCAACGGTGCCAGAGTTTGTAAGTGCCGACAAGGACGAGGTGATCAACTTCGCTGAAAAGTGCGGCTATCCCGTCGTGGCAAAGGTTGTAGGACCAGTCCACAAGAGCGACGTGGGCGGTGTGGCGCTCAACATCCGTTCGAAAGAGGTGCTCGCTGCCGAGTTCGACCGCATGATGCAGATTCCAGATGCCACTGCCGTGATGGTGCAGAAGATGATCAAAGGCACCGAACTCTTCATCGGTGCGAAGTACGAGCCCCGTTTCGGCCATGTGGTGCTTTGCGGCTTGGGCGGCATCTTCGTGGAAGTGCTGAAGGATGTGTCGAGTGGTTTGGCTCCGCTCAGCTATCCTGAGGCAGAGAGCATGATTCAGTCGCTTCGCGGCTACAAGATTCTGAAGGGCACGCGAGGCCAGAAAGGCATCAACTGCCAGCGCTATGCCGACATTATCGTGCGTCTGTCGACACTCCTGCGCTTTGCAACGGAAATCAAGGAAATGGACATCAACCCGTTGCTGGCCGACGAACAGGACGTCATTGCCGTTGACGCCCGCATCTTGGTAGAGAAATAAGAAGTCCAACAACAACGAAAGCCGCCCTGCTACTTGCAAAGAGTAACAGGGCGGCTTCTTTATGTCAGGACTACGGGAGGGCTATTCCTCGTAGACGGTATGGTCTTCGATGCCTGCTTCGGAAAGAGCCTCGCGGCGCTCGATGCACGTGCCACAACGTCCACAATGGACATCGCCACCTTTATAGCACGACCACGTCTCGCTGTAGTCGATGCCGAGTTGCTTGCCACGACGGGCAATATCGGCCTTCGTCATGTTCACATAGGGCGACAGAAGTCTGACCCCGTTGAACGTACCAGCTTGGGCGGCAGCATCGAAAGCGTCGACAAACTCAGGACGGCAGTCGGGATAGATGATATGATCGCCACCATGATTGGCCATCATGACATATTGCAACTCATTCGATTCGGCCATTCCAACGGCTACAGAAAGCATGATGCCATTGCGGAAAGGTACCACCGTAGAGCGCATGTTGTCGTCTTCGTAATGGCCTTCGGGAATGGCGTCGGCACCATCGAGCAGCGACGAACGGAAAT
>OCVV012870097.1_pt1 | contig 25761 bp, 19 predicted proteins | sample 1539721 | NCBI WGS metagenome assembly OCVV01 (sample SAMN02144230, study PRJEB22623) | gut metagenome | biome: sheep rumen | host: Ovis aries | place: New Zealand
CACCTCTTCCCATTCCGAACAGAGAAGTTAAGCTCACTGGCGCTGATGGTACTGCCACACCAGGTGGGAGAGTAAGTAGCCGCGGTTCTTCGGAAGCCCCGAACCAGAAATGGTCCGGGGCTTCTTCGTGTATGTAGACTGTAGACAGAAAAACCACCAGGGGAATCACGTACTCCAGTAACAAAAATAACCGCGATTCTTTTACCTTGCAGTTTGTTTATACGATTATATAAATTATCTTTGAAACGTATAAACGAACGAACTATGACAAAACGGTTTAAGATCATACGGTTTGTGCTGTATTTCATCCCTTTACTGACTATCTCGCAGACATTGTATTCCCAAAGCGAGGTCTCATATACCCGTGGAAAGACTATAATGGAAGATATATTGCCTCCTTCTCCTGAAGCGGCTTCATCAGTGAAATACGCCGGCGTTCCAATGAATCACAGTCTTGGTGCGGCCGAGTATTCTGTTCCTTTGTACACACTTGAAGGGCGGCAGTTGAGTCTACCAATAAGTCTTGATTACCGAAGCAATGGAATCAAAGTAGATGAAATAGCCGGAGTTGCCGGGTTGGGCTGGGCGTTGAATGCCGGTGGTTGCATTACCCGAGAGGTCGTATATATGCCGGATGAGTTTGATAACTGGTCCTTTTATAGCATGCCGGATGCGAACTTGCTTGATAATCTTGTAGATCAGGTTTGGAATAATCAGACGCAGTCCATTTTGACTGATATAATGTGGAACCGCACAGACATATCCTCTGACAGATATAGTTATAGCGTAGCCGGTCTGAGTGGGACATTCATTGTTACGCCCGATAAACAAGTGGTACAGTTGTCCGGGGATGGGGTAATCATAACGCCTCATATTTCATCAGAAGACAACAAGATCAGCGAATTCCTAATAGTTGGCCCGGATGGAACCAGATATAGCTTTGCTGAAAAGGAGGAGAGCAGCCGGAAGAACCAGCGAGTTATTATGCCGACATTCGAAACGGGCCAGGAGATAGAGTGGGATGCAACAACGGCTTGGTATCTTACCAGGATAACAAGTGCCGATTTGACGGAAACCGCAAACTTTTCATACTCGTCCGGCGGTCTCTGGAAACGAAAAATACGAGATTATTCATATTGCAAGACGGTCACAACATATTCTGGCGGCATAATGGATCCTGACAATCCGCCTCATTATTCAAACAATGGCGGTTATGTTGAGACTGAATGTAATACCAGAGTATTATCGTCTATTTCATTACGAGGTTTTACTGTTTCCTTTACATATCTGCCGCAGAGTACAACAGAGAACCATAAGGCGGGGAACCGGGCAAGGTTGAACAATTTTCCGTGTCGTCTCACGGGTGTAGATATAAGTTCACAGAATAATAATCTGGTTTCATATACGATTGATACTCAGCGGCACAATAAAGATGGCCGTGTTCTTCTCAATGGAGTAAGACAGTATCATGTTTCGTCTCTTACGGATCAATGGTCATTTACATATAAGACGCTTGATTATGAGATATATCGTTATTCTCAGGACTGGTATGGTTATTACAATAATGAAAACAATGACGAGGGTATAATAGTCTTTCCTTATCCTGGTGGCGGGCAGAATCCTGATGGCAGTTATACTGATATCAATGAAGGATATCCTCTCGAACCGGACTCCGGTTCTGGTCATGCAGTACACGATTATCGTCCAAGAGGGAATCTTAGTCCGTATAAATTAGATAAGACTGTATCTCCTGCAAGTATTGTTTTGTCCTTTGGATATCCTGTAAGCTCAGATGCCGACTATATGTCCTTGTTAGAGGCGAATCATAATGGGGCGAGAACTGTATTCGAATACGAGGGGGCTCTTTCGGGGTTGACATCTGCGGGACATGCCATTACAGTGGGGGTGCGTGTCCGTCGCATAAGTGTTTTTGATGGGAACAATTTGAAACAATGCCGTAGTTTTGACTACTCGGCCCCCGCTGTTGACGGAGTTTGGCATCCCATGTTATCTGATTATGTTACGCTCGTGGCAACGGCATCATCAGAGTTATTGGGCAGTATGCCCGTTTCCTCAATTACATGGGATTACACTGTGCACGAATTCCCTGTAAGTGTTGGTGCGAGCATTGAGTCGTGTCGTATTATATATGGAACTGTTTCGGAGAAAGTTCATCCTTCTCCAACAGATACCGTCGGCGTCAGAACCGTATACCATTACGACACGGGACAATCATGCCGGTCGGGTTACAGTGTTGGCGACCGTTTCCCGCAGTACACCTACAATGTTTTTACGTCGCAACTGAGTAGTTCAGGCAACCCCGAGAATACGATTAAGACCGGATATGTATTGAACGAATCAACGGCTTATCCGACACTAATCCGAAAGGAGTCCTATAGACTGAATGCTCAAAGTCAAGAGGAGTTATATGAATCTGAGGAATATGAATACAGGTCGTTCGGAAACAGCTACCAATTAATAGATTATATTGCAAAGGAAGTTCTTGCAGATGGTATTAACATTGGCAATGTCAGTCCAAATCGGACACATCATTTTCCTGTATATACCAGAAAAAAATTCGGGATTGTTCCAAAGAAAAAGACCATAGTCGGCTATCATCAGAGTGGAAATGACAGCACGGTTGTCGAATACACTCATTGTAGTCGATCATTGTTGAATAAACCGATTCGGGTATCTACTGTGCATATAGCGGGTACTGACGGCGATAGGATAATGACTTGCGAGTATCCTGATTCTATCAACATGAACGCTGGTTGGACAGAAGGGTTAGTGAGCAGGCACAGTTTAATTGAACCCATAAGAACCAACTATTATCTTTTATCCGGCACTGATACCACCAGAGTATTTGTTTCAGAAAAAGAATATGACCACTTTGTTTCAGGAGCGGTATCGTATCTCCAGCCAAAGTCCAGGCGTGAGTTGTTAAATGGGAATGTCTGTTGGGAAGAAACGGTGCTAAGCCGGGATGAAATGGGGAATATAACATCGGTGAAGGAGCGTGGCAAGCCTATAAAGCATATTACATGGAGCTATGGAGGAATGTATCCAGTAAGTATAACTGAAGGGAGTGGGACCATCCAATTGAGTACTACTTATGAATGGATGCCAGGCATCGGTATGACCAGGATGACAACACCCCAGGGAATATCAACATATTATGAGTATGACAACTCTGGTCGGCTCTATAGGATTAGAAACACGCTAGGCCAGATTAGAGAAGAGTTTTCGTACAACTTGTTGAATACCGGAAGCAACAATGTCTGGATTAACAAAAAAACATTTGTGGGGCCGAGTAATTATATTGAAGATAAGACATGGTATAATACCCTTGGAATGAAGCTTCTGTCTGTTTCTGGCGGGGCTGCCGGCAATGGAGCCGCACTTGTCAGCGCATACGAGGGGGATTATCTCCTTCATGATGATGTCAAGATTTGGCAACCGTTTCCGGCTCTATCTTGGGATGGCGGTTTTGTTTCCAATGCTGCAAACTTGTCGTTAACATATCATTCCAGTATACGTGCTTATACTTACACGGAATATGAAAAGTCGTTACGGGACAGAATAGTGTCAACATCACTTCCTGGATATTGGAATCATAAGAATATTAATACTGTGGATGTTCGTTCATCTTATCCATACTATATATGGACAGATAACGGAATTGAGCAAGTTGGTGTATATCCTGTAAGCGAAGTTCTGAGCGAAACTTATACAGATGCAGATAATCGTAAAACTACGATTTTGAAGAATCGATTCGGCGTGCTTCTTGGAGAAGAATATGGGAATGGAAACACGTCTTGCCGATATATATATGACCGTAGTGGCAGGTTGCGTGCAGTTGCAGGCGGTGGTGTTTCCAATGCGGACACGCTAAGTATGTGGCGATATGATTATGACAGCCTCGGGCGTGTGAAATCTAAAGGCATGCCTGGGACAATAAGAGAGTATTATCAGTATGATAATGAAGACAGGATTATATCAATAAGGAAGAATACAGATTTGGTTGAACAAGTATACGACTCACTTGGCAGGCTGTCTGAAAAGTATCTTATCAAGGGGGAAGGGTTGCGTGTTTTAATTGAGCAGCATTTGTATGACAATTATAGCAGTGAGGCTGCGAGTGTTTTTCAAGAGGTTTCCCCTGCAATTCCAGGGTCGGTTCAGACATGTAATTCGATGGGGCTTGAGACATATACCAAACTTGCTATTATCGACGAAAATGACAGTGTTCAAGGATATTCGAAAGCGGCACATGTCTATGATTATTCCGGTCGGCTGATAAGGTCGTCAAAAAAGCATACGGATTCTATCGGAGGATATTTTTCTGAAGAATACAGATATGATTATAGAGACAATCCAATACAGACCTCATATAAAAGTGGAAGTCCCAATTCTGGGTGGGAAATCCTTGATATAAATACTGATTATGATTTGCGTGAACGGCCAATACGGCAAGTCTCGACTTTAACAGTAGGAGGCATTGTTAGCGCATGCGATACTACCACCTTCATATATGATGATATGGGGCGTATTTGGGAAAAGACGTCGTCGTCAGGGGGTGAATCCATTCAGGCGGAGAATACATATACTCTTCAGGGATTTCTGTCATCAAGGACGAGTGCTATTTCGGGGCATCAGATATTTGGAGAGTATTTTAGATACGAATCTCCTCGTTATTCTGGCTTTAATGCATCATATACTGGTCATATTACGGACAAAAAAACAATATGGACAGACTCCAATTCAACCGAGACTATTAATAATCAGGCATACGAGTATGATGCAGCAGGGCGTCTAAGCCGCCTTGGAGAATCGTCAGGAGAATCATCGATAAATTCTGGATACGATTTCTCCTATGATTTGCGAGGTAATATTACACATCGATTCCGTTACCATGGTTTCAACGAACAAACATTGTATGACACCTATAATTATTCCGGCGATAGAATAACGAGTATTAAAATCCCCTGGGAACCCCATCCTATTTCCAATGGACAGCTTGGCGCCAATACAAATGCTTTCAATCCGAATCCTACCATGCCTACCAAGACATACTATTTTACTCATGATCCTTATGGACGCATGACGAGTGACGGTCTGTCTGGGGCCCAGATATCATATAATCATTTGAACCTTCCGGCCAAAATAACCAAAGGAACAAATATTTGTGTGAGCAGTAGTTATAGTGTAAACGGGGGAAAGCGTTCAACAGTCAAGCAGTCCGGCGACGGGCTAGTTTACTTTGGCCCGATGACATACAAGTTAGGCTTAACAGGAGACCTTACATTTGACAGTGTCATTACGGATGATAAACGAATAACGGAAGACGGCGTACAATATCATTTGACAGACAGGCTTGGTAGTGTTAGAGCCGTTGTTAGGGGAAGCGATGGGGCGTTGATTGAATGCTATGATTATGATGTTTTTGGGAACATCTCAGATGGGCCATTGCCAGTTGTAAGCTCGTCTTATGCGCAAAGATATCATTTCGAGGGTAAGGAGGATCTGTCGACCGATTTTAGCATCCCATATCTGGACTATGGTGCACGTGTTTATCCGCCAAAACTCAGGCGATGGATAGTTCCCGATCCGGAAAGCGAACGCTATTACGGATTATCCCCGTACAGTTTCTGCGCCGGCGATCCTGTAAATTATATTGACCAAGACGGGCAATTCCCACAGTTCGTAATAGGTGCTGTAATTGGAGGTGCGGTGAGTGGTGTTATCGCCTACAGTGAAGGGAAGACAGGAAGGGAACTTTGGGGTGCAATAGCTGGTGGCGCTGTTGGCGGGGCGCTTTCTATGGGTACAGCTGGGCTATTATTTGCAGCTGGGGGAAATACTGCTATCAGCTTGATGATCGGCGAAACAGTCGGTGGAATAGTTGGTGGTGCTGCAGATAGTTCTATAAACCAACATCTAAGTAATAGAGAAATTGATGTAGATGCGGTTTTGGGTGAATCCCTTATTGGGGGAATAACAGGGACTGTTTTCTCAGGCCCCGCATCGTACGGCTTAAACAGAGTTAAAAAAGGCGCCATAAAAAAAATAGCAATGAAATATTCTGCTTCAGGAAGTGCTCACAAAACAATAAGTAATCAAATAAAGCATGAAATCAAGGTTGAAGGGAAGGCGCTTGGTAAATCGGGCAAGAAAGAATTAAAGGCAAGGGTTGCTTCTCGGCTAGAAGCGAATAAGAAACTTGATACATTTATCATAGACACAGGCGATAATAGTTCGAAGGATATTATCATTGGTACAAAGAATTGGTTAGATTATAATATAAATACATGGCTTTATGACGATTAGAGATAATGCGAATGCTTACTGGATTGATAATAAAGACGATATTCCTGTTTGGATCTCATTCATGAGCATTTTTACAACAGCTATTTGGATGGCCTATTATTATGATGCAATTGTTTTGAAATTATTATTATTTGGCAATGTCTGTATAACGATTTCATTCTTTATTTGGTCGTTATTACTGTTTTTATCACAGCGGAGATATAGAATTGATTTTTATGGTATTACATATTACAATTCCAAAGTTTCGTCGTTATATAGTTGGAGGCATATAACCCTAATATACAGCGCTCAAGAACAAACGGGCATAAGAAGATATGCGAGAACATTTTTGCATCTTGACTCTGGGAACATAAAAGAATTATATGGCATAAATGTTTCCAAACGCATAAAAACTAAGGTTAAATACTATTCAGATAATTCAATCCCGGTTTATACAGTATTCGAGTGGCGTAGGATTCAAAATAAAGAGAAAGCCGATAATCAAAAAGCCAGGAAAAAATGATAGTCAAGAAAGAAACATCAATAGAGGTCCTGGAGACCAATTGGAATCGTTATATTGCGGTTCCGTTTATTATACTGATGGTAATTGCCTGGTGGCTTGTTTATGAATCACACCCGGCCGAACAGGAGCTTGTTATCAAGAACATACTGCTCAGTTCTATATACATCGTCGCCTATGCCTTGATCTTAATCCTGGTGAAACCACATCGCAACATCTATTTGGTGATAAGCAAGGATGGTGTTGGTTTCCCTAATGGCCGGAACTTTTATGAATACGGCTGGAATGAAATCGAAGATATCTTCGTTCGCAAACGTCATTTATATGTAAAGCCCAAGGGCGAGCAGGCGGTTAAACTGCAGGTCCACAAGCATGTTCTGTTCTTGCGACCTATTGAAACAGCCATCCACAGGTATTCCGGCGGGATTTTTTAGGTGTTCTTTTCTTATTTCTGCCTCTTCACCTAAGCGTTTGCCATAGAAATCATGACCTTTGTAGACAATCAAACCACCACAATGTATATATGCGGGACTTGGAAATGGTGGTTTGGCGAGATTTAAACATGGGCAAAACCACACTTCTCCGCTGTTAGAGAGCCAAAACGGTGGTTTGCATGTCTACAGTCAGATGTTAATGGTATACAGGCGCCTGCAGGCGCCCCGCGGAGGGTTAGGCGTCCCGGCCGGCCCGAGTATTTGCCGAGCAGCGGGAAAAGCCCCGATCGAGCAATCGACCGGGGCTTCTTCGTTTCTATATTTTTCGTATATTTGCAATATATGGATAATTTTATGAAGGATGTTCCCGGCATTTGGGGAAGGCTGGGAGAAAAGATGAGGGAGTCACTTGTCTCGGTTCTTCCTGTGACAGTGCTGGTTATCTTGCTTTCATTTACCCCTTGGGTGGATATTTCATCGCACGAGCTGTATGTGTTCGTTATAGGGGCCCTGTTTCTTATTGCAGGTATCAGCTTGTTCAACCTTGGTGCAGATATGGCAATGACCCCTATGGGGCAGTATATCGGCGAGGGTCTAGTGCAGTCCAAGAAGATGACGATCCTTCTGTCCGTCGCGTTTGTGATGGGCCTTCTCATTACCATTGCCGAGCCTGATCTCTCCGTGCTCGCTTCGCAGGTGAGTGCGATAATGAACGGGAATGTCCTGATTATCACCGTAGGACTTGGAGTTGGGTTCATGCTGATGTTGGGAGTGATAAAAATCCTGAAGCATGCAGACCTTACCAGTATCCTCCTCTACTCATACATGCTGCTGTTCTGCCTGGCCGCGCTTTTGATGGACAATGATGAGATGTGGCCGCTCCTGTCGATGAGTTTCGACTCCGGAGGCGTTACCACCGGCCCTATCACCGTACCGTTCATAATGGCCCTCGGCGTGGGTATAGCCCTCTCCGTGGGCGGCAGGGGAGCCAGCGAGAACAGTTTCGGCCTCATCGCCCTTTGTTCCGTGGGGCCGATTGCGGCGGTTCTTATCCTCTCCCTGATGTCCAAAGGGTCACTTGACTATCAGGTGCCGGATTACTCGCTGGATGCCGTTCTCGCAGAAGGAGTGTGGCCTGTCGCCGTCCATACCATGAAGGACGTGGGCCAGTCCCTGGTGCTTATCGTGGCATTCTTCTTTGTACTGCAGCTGCTCGTGCTCAAGCTTCCGCGTACAAAGATTCTGCAGATTCTTATCGGCATCATCTATACTTTCCTGGGCCTGGTGCTTTTCCTGGCGGCGGTGCAGATGTCCTTCATGCCCATCGGCTACAAGATAGGAGTCAGCCTTGCAGGGGCCAATCCGGTGATCCTGACGGTATTTGCCTTTATCATCGGCATGGTGGTAGTCCTTGCGGAGCCTGCCGTCCACGTTCTCAACAACCAGGTGAGCGAAATTACCGGAGGCGAAGTGAGCCGCACCCAGATGATGGTGGCGCTTTCCATAGGCGTAGGCGTTTCCATCGGCCTTTCCATCATAAGGGTTTACTTTGGCTTTTCCCTGCTGTACTACCTTATCCCTGGCTACGCAATCTCCCTTGGGCTGTCGTTCCTTGTCCCCAAGCTGTATACCGCCATCGCCTTTGATTCCGGCGGCGTCGCCAGCGGCCCCCTTACCTCCAGCTTCATATTGCCGATGGTTATCGGCGCATGTATAACCATGCAAGGGGCCTCCGAGGTAATGGAACTGGCTTTCGGCGTTGTTGCAATGGTGGCAATGACTCCTCTTATCACTATCCAGAGCCTTGGCTTCAAGGCCGTCGTCACAGCCAGGCACAAGCGCCAGGTGGCCTTCCGCCGCATACTTGCCGCCGATGAAGATCCTATCATTTACTTTGATTGAATGCCATGCCGGAAACAAGAAACATAGCACCCATGAAGTTGGAAGTTGTCGTGGCCATTGTACACGATAACAAGAAAGCATACTATTCGAGCCTCATCCAGGCGCATCAGGCCAACATACAGTTTACAATACCATGCAAGGGAACGTCCCATTTCCTTCTTGGTTACCTGGGCCTGAACGAAAGGCCCAAGACACTTATCGCAAGCGTGGTAAGGGAAGACCAGTCGAAGGAGCTCATAGATATTCTGAATGATAATTTCCAAAAGGGCAAAGACTACAAAGGCGTAGCGTTTACGATTCCCTTCAGCAGCATGATAGGCACCCTTGCCTACGGTTTTTTAAGCAATGAAAAAATAGTCAAGGAGGAAGCATAATGGAACAGGCAAGCAAATATGAACTTGTAGTGTGCATCATAAATGCCGGTTACTCAGAGACCGTAATGGCGGCCGCACGTGCAGCCGGCGCCCGCGGCGGCACTATCGTGCGCGCCAGGGGCTCTGCCAATCCCGAGGCGGAGGAGTTCTTCAACATAAGCATACAGCCCGATAAGGAGATAGTGCTTATACTTGTCAAGTCTGACATTAAGGACGAAGTGCTGAAGACAGTTTACAAGAACTGCGGGCTTTCGACAGAAGGGCTGGGAATAGTCTTTTCACTTCCCGTGAGCAAAACCACCTTTTCGTTGTGAAATTCAGCGAAAAAGAGTAAATTTGCAGCGCAATTGAGCAATTTTCTTTTAAAACTTTAGTATAATTATGCAAATCGTATCTGTTTTCGGCAGGGAGATCCTTGATTCCCGCGGAAATCCCACCATTGAGGTTGAAGTTACCCTTGATTCCGGTTTTGTCGGTGTAGCAGCTGTTCCTTCAGGTGCATCCACCGGAGAAAACGAGGCTCTCGAGCTTCGCGACGGCGACAAGAAGCGCTACGGCGGCAAGGGCGTTCTCAAGGCAGTTGAGAATGTGAACAAGGTTATCGCTCCCGAAATCATCGGCATGGACGCTACCCAGCAGAGGGCTATCGACAAGGCCATGATCGAACTTGACGGCACTCCTACCAAGAGCAAGCTTGGCGCAAACGCTATCCTTGGTGTTTCACTCGCAGTTGCAAAGGCAGCAGCCGCAGAACTCGGCCTTCCTCTGTACCGCTATCTTGGCGGCACCAACGCCTATGTTCTCCCTGTTCCCATGATGAACATCATCAACGGCGGTGCACACTCCGACGCCCCTATCGCTTTCCAGGAGTTCATGATCCGCCCCATCGGCGCACAGAACGAGGCTGAGGCCGTCCGCATGGGTGCCGAGGTTTTCCACGCTCTCCAGAAGGTCCTCAAGGGCCGCGGTCTCTCCACCGCAGTAGGTGATGAAGGTGGCTTCGCTCCCGCACTGAAGGGCATCAACGACGCTCTTGACTGCATCATCGCAGCTATCGAAGGCGCCGGCTACGTTCCCGGAAAGGACGTTACCATCGCAATGGACTGCGCAGCTTCCGAGTTCTGCTTCAAGGAGGACGGCAAGTTCTACTATGACTACAAGCAGCTCAAGGACGGCAAGAAGAAGGATCCCCGCGGCCGCAAGCTCACTACCGACCAGCAGATCAACTACCTGAAGCAGCTCATCAGCAAGTATCCTATCGACTCCATCGAAGACGGTCTCTCCGAGGAAGACTGGGAAGGCTGGGTGAAGCTCACCAAGGCTATCGGCGACAAGTGCCAGCTCGTTGGCGACGACCTCTTCGTAACCAACGTCAAGTACCTCCAGCAGGGTATCGAGATGGGTGCAGGCAACTCCATCCTCATCAAGGTCAACCAGATTGGTTCCCTCACCGAAACCCTCGACGCAATTGAGATGGCTCACCGTCACGGCTACACCACCGTTACCAGCCACCGTTCCGGCGAAACCGAGGATACTACAATTGCCGATATCGCAGTTGCTACCAACAGCGGTCAGATCAAGACCGGTTCCCTGAGCCGTACCGACCGTATCGCCAAGTACAACCGCCTCATGCGCATTGAGATTGAACTCGCCGAAGAAGCCCGTTATGGCTATAAGAAGCTTCGCTAAGTACATCGCAGCGGCCCTCGCGGCTGTTGCCTGTACAGTTCAAGAACCACTTGACACACAGGCTCCGAAAACATCGGAGCCTGTTTTGTCAGACCCTTATGAGAAGGGCGTCGTCAAGGTGCAGTTCGACGATGCACTTGTGGCTCTTGTCGAAGGCAGCGACGGTGTGGTTACGAAGTCATCGGCCCTGAACAGCACTCTGGAAGAGATGGGAATCATTTCCCTGGAGAGGGTTTTTCCCGATGCCGGCCCCTTTGAGGAGCGCACCCGCCGGGAAGGTCTTCACCGTTTCTACAAGGTGCATTTCACAGAGTCGACGCCCGTTACCAAGGCCAGCGCGAGCCTGTCCATGGTGCCCGGTGTGGTGAGCGTGACCCCTGAAAGGATAATCAGGAAGCGCGCTGTCTTCAACGACCCCTATTTCTCCAGGCAGTGGCACTATGTGAACAGCAGTTATTCCGGTGCCGATATCAACGTCCAGGGCGTATGGGACACTTATACGGTTGGAAGCCAGAACGTAGTCGTGTGTGTTACTGACGAGCCGGTAGATCCCACCCATCCCGATCTCAAGGCCAATCTCTGGACCGACGGCAGTGGCCACACCGGATACAATTTCGTGCGCAACAGCTATGACCTTTCCATAAGGACCGACAGCGGCTACGGAGATGTCGGGCACGGGACTCATGTTGCCGGAACCGTTGCTGCCGTGAACAACAACGGCATCGGCGTTTGCGGAATAGCCGGAGGAGATGCCGCAAACGGCATTCCCGGCGTGCGCATCATGTCCTGCGCGATTTTCTCCGGCAACGCCAAAGGTCACGATGACGACGCGGCCAGGGCAATCAAGTGGAGTGCCGATCACGGAGCCGTGATTTCCCAAAACAGCTGGGGCCTTTATGCCGACACGGATAATGACGGGGAAGTAACCGATGAAGAACTTGCCGCATACAAGAAGTATACTATCGACGACGACCCTGAAACCAAGGCTGCGATAGATTATTTCATCAAGTATGCAGGCTGTGACAACAACGGCAACCAGCTTCCCGATTCCCCGATGAAGGGAGGTCTTGTTTTCTTTGCCGCCGGTAATGAGGACATTGACTACGACATTTATGGAATGTATGAACCCGTAATTGCAGTGGGTGCATTCCGCGAAAACGGAAACAAGGCCTCATACTCCAATTATGGCAGCTGGGTGGAAATCGCTGCTCCCGGCGGGCATGGCTCCAGCTCTTCGAACAGCATCTGGAGCACGCTGCCCTCGAAGGTTGCCGATGGTGCCGGCAGTATCGAAAGCACAGGATTGTACGGGGGAACAGGCTGGGTCGGAACATCCATGGCTTGTCCTCACGTGAGCGGCGTTGCTGCGCTTATCGTATCCTACTATGGAGGCATGGGCTTCACCAACGAGAAGGCGAAGGAAATCCTTTTCAAAGGCCTTGGTAGCACTATCGGCGGCAGCAGGCCCATCGGCAAGAAGTTGGACGCCCTCAAGTCTTTCGAGCTGGAAGGCTTTGTAACGGAGAAGCCCCTTTCCCTTGGCCCGTCCTCCCTTACCATGCATGCCCACGAGACCAAAGAGTATACGCTTAAGGTGCATTCTGCCGATGCTTCCGCAACCGTAGAGTGCACGCCCGGCTCCTCGGCCCTAACGTACGACGCTGCTTCACGCAAGGTTACCATCATAGGCAGAAATGCCGATCCCGGCGACTACAAGGCCGTTTTCGTCCTTCACCAGAGCACGGATGCGGACTATACCCTTGAGTTCCCGTACACCATCCTTCCCAACCATGCCCCCAAGGTGAACCTTGGCAGTTACAAGTATGAGGATGTGGTGGTGAAAGCTATCGGCACAACTGTGTCCAAAGCCAAACCCTCGGACCTTTCCAGCCTGTTCATCGACGAGGACGGAGAGATCCTGGAAACGGCGGTGACCGTGAGCAGCAGCGACGTGCTTTATATAGAAGAGTCTACCGACAAGATCAACGTCGTGGCGCTTGCCTTCGGTCTTGGTACCGTTACGGTAACAGCCACCGACGGCCTTGGAGAACAGGCAAGTTTCTCCTTTGCGGTGGCCGTAAAGAATCCTGCCAAGGCAAACGAGGCCGAGGTATTCCCCGAGGTCTCCTCTACGGAAGTGTACCTGTGGCCGGCCGGAAACAGCCTTCTCAAGTACACGGTTAAGCTATATTCTGAAAACGGTGTGGAACTTGGCGAGTTTGCAGAAAATGCAAACATCTTTAAGCCCATTGTGCTGGATATATCAAGCCTTGCTCCGGGCGTCTACAGCGCAACGCTGAGCGCAACCGGAGTCAAGACTTCGAAAGTATCCTTCGTGAAAATCTAAAGCCTGTCTTCCCGCAGGTCTTCTACGTACCGCGCGATTCTTCGGAGTTCGCGCGGTATTGCTATACTCTGGGGGCAGTGGGAGAGGCATTCATTGCAGCCGATGCAGCGGTCGGCCTGGCGGAGGGTGGGCACGGCCTTGTCATAGCTCATGAGGTACTGGTTCTTGAGCTTGTGATAGTGCTTCTGCTGCTTGTTCTGGGCATATGTGCCTTCGGTGATGGCCTTGTTGTAGTGCTGGAAGGTTCCGGGAATGTCCAGGCCCCAGGGGCAGGGCATGCAGTACTTGCAGTCAGTGCAGTTAACCAGCGGGTACTCCTTCATCTGTGTTGCCATCCTCTCCAGGAAATCAAGTTCCTCGTCCGTGAGGGGCTTGAAATGGCCGAAGGTATCCAGATTGTCCTTCAGGGGCTCCATGTTGGTCATGCCCGAAAGGGCGCACATAACGCCAGGGTAGGTGCCGCAGAAGCGGAAAGCCCAGGAGGCGATGCTCTTGTCCGGCTCCCTTTCCTTCATCTGGCGGGCTATTTCGGCAGGAACATTGGCCAGGCGGCCGCCAAGAAGCGGTTCCATGATGACGATGGGGATATTCCGCTTCTCGAGTTCTGCATACAGGTAGTTGGCGTTGCAGTTGCGCACTCCGTCGGCATGAGTCCAATCCACGTAGTTCATCTCTATCTGGCAGAAGTCCCAGTGGTACTGTCCGCTGTCGTGGAGTTCCATGAAGTAGTCGAACTCGGCCTGCGAACCGTGGAAGGAAAAACCGAGGTTACGGATGCGCCCGGCGGCCTTTTCGGCAAGGAGGAAGTCCATCATGCCGTTTTCCACGTACCTGTCGAAGAAGGCCTTGGAGCCGCCCATGCCGATGGCGTGCAGGAGGTAGTAGTCGAAGTAGTCAGTGTGCAGCTGCTCAAAGGAATCGTGGTACATCTTGATGGATGCCTCCGTGCTGCGGTCTCCGAAGTTGGAGAGCTTGGTGGCGATGTAGTAACTCTCACGGGGATGGCGGCTCAGGGCGTCTCCGGCGGCCTTTTCGCTCTGTCCCATGAGGTATGCCGGTGACGTGTCGAAATAGTTCACGCCATGCGCCAGGGCATAGTCTACCATCTCGTTTACGGCTTCCTGGTCGATGACCCTGGTCCCGTCTTTCTCTATCATGGGCCAGCGCATGCATCCAAAGCCCAGGAGGCTCACCTTGTCGCCATTGTTGGGGTTTTCCCGCAGCACCATCTTCTCCTCTTCCGCCACCGGTGCCGATGTCTTCTTTTCCCCGCAAGCGGGAAGGGCTGCGGCAGCAGCCGCTGCGCCCGTTATCTTGATGAAATCTCTTCTTTTCATAACCTTGTCATTTCTATCGTCCTTCTGTCATTTCTATCGTCCTTCTGTCATTTCGAGCGAAGTCGAGAAATCTAAACATGAATGTCCCGTCCATTGACGGTTATTGCGCTTATCGGCCTCACGGGGCAGTACTGTTCGCAGGCGCCGCAGCCGATGCACACCTCTTCATTTACGGTGGGCCTCATGTTGCCCATGAAATCGTTCTCTACCATGAGGATAGCGCCGGTGGGGCACATCTGCGCGCATTTTCCGCAGCTGGTGCCTGTTTCCGTGACGCAAAGTTCCCTGTTCACATGTGCCGTGCCGATGTGGTACTGCGTCTTCTCCTCGGCCGTGATTTTCCTGATGGCGCCGGTGGGGCAGACCTCGCTGCAGCGGGTGCAGTCGGCCTTGCAGTAGCCCTTTTCGAAGCTCATCTCCGGCTGCATAATGTGCTCAAGGTCCGTGGAGGGGCGAAGGACCTTGTTAGGACATTCGGCCACGCAGAGCTGGCAGGCGGTACACCTGCGGTAGAAGTACTTCACGCTCACGGAGCCGGGAGGGGTGAGGGGCGTTTCGCGCTCCGGGGCCTGTTTGGGGAGGATATCGGCAAAACCGCCGTCCGTCTTTTTCCCCTGGGCCGATGCCGTCTTCGCCGCCAGCGTCCCCGCCATGACGGCGGTTCCGGCGATGAATGCGCGGCGTCCTTCCGCGGACGGATTTTGAACCGATTCTCCGGCCGTGACGTCATTTTTGGGGGCTGCGGACGGATTTTCCGGGGTTTTTCCGGCGGTGCCCCAGGCGAAGCGGTATTTCAGCGCGCCGAACTTGCAGGAGTCGATGCAGTTGAAGCAGTCCACGCAGCGGCTGTAGTCGATTTTCTGCTCATCCTTGGAGATACTGATGCACTGGGCCTTGCACTGATGTTCGCATGCCTTGCAGTGCTTGCACTTTTCCGTGTCGATGACGGGCCTGAAGGCTGAGAACCTGGACAGGAAAGACAGCGTGGTTCCAACTGGGCAGATGCTGTTGCAGTACGTCCTGCCGCCCTTGAAGGACAGCGCCACGATCACAACCAGCGTCACCACCGCTATAATGAAGGTGGGGATGCTCCTGATCCATACCTCCTGCGGATAGAAGGTGTATGTGCCGATACGCTCGGTGAACCAGGCAAGGAGGTTGTTCCCCCATATATACAGCGGCTGGAAAAGGTTCTGGACGATGCGGCCATATGCGCTGTACGGAGCCAGCAGCGCCACCGCCGCTTGGATGCCAAGGATGAAGACCACCACAAAGACAGCCCATACGCCGTAGCGCAGCCACTTGAGTTCTTTCTTGTACTTGTAAGGAGCCTTGCTCTTTTTTGTGCCGATGTGTGAGATCCCGTCCTGGAACACGCCCAAGGGGCAGATTACAGAACAGTAAATGCGGCCGAAAACAAGCGTCAGAAGCGCCAGGGCCACTATTACGCCCACATTAAGGGCAAGCACTGCAGGGAGAAACTGGACCTTTGCCATCCATCCCAGATAATTGTGCAGTACGCCCGTAAAATCCAGGAACAGAAGCGTAATTCCCACCCAGAAAACCACGGCAAGTGCCACTCTGATTTTTTTAAGCATGGAGTTTGTTGTTATGTTCTCTACAAATATAAAAGTATTTTTGTATATTTGCACGATACGCGAACTCAAAAAAACACAGCATATGTTACCCAAAGCCAAAGAAATAGTTGATGCAATGGCCGTGAAGATGCAGGCCGCATTGGACTTCCTGGAAGAAGACCTCAAGAATTACCGTGTGGGCAAAGCGAGCCCTGCCATCCTCAATCCTGTGATGGTAGACTACTACGGCACCCCCACTCCGGTGAACCAGGTGGCTTCCGTTACCACTCCGGATGCCAAGACAATCGCCATCCAGCCTTGGGAGCGCAACATGATCAGTAAGATTGAGAAGGCCATCCTTGACGCCAACGTGGGCCTTACTCCCTCCAATAACGGCGAAATCATCCGCTGCGTCGTTCCCGCCCTCACGGAAGAGCGCCGCAAGGAACTCATCAAGAAGGCAAAGGCCACCGGTGAGAACACCAAGGTGAACATCCGCAATCAGCGCCGCGACGGAATCGACCTCCTCAAGAAGGCCCAGAAGAACGACGGCCTTTCCGAAGACGGCGAAAAGGAAGGCGAGGACGAGCTCCAGAAACTCACCGACAAGTGGGTAAAGAAGGTGGACGAAGTCATCGCCGCCAAGGAAAAGGACATCCTTACCGTGTAATGAAAAGAGTCGCCATACAGGGATACAAGGGCTGCTTCCATGAACAAGCAGCCCGTTTGTTTTACGGCCCGGACATCGCAATCGTGGAATGCGACACCTTCGAGGACCTATACAAGGCCCTTGAGGACGGACGTGCCGATGCCGCTGTAATGGCGATTGAAAACACCGTCTCCGGCGGTCTCATCCACAATTTCGAACTGCTGCGCTCCAAGCCGCAGAAGGTGCAGGGAGAGGTCTATCTGAGGATAGGGCAGAACCTCATGGCTCTTCCCGGGCAGAAGCTTGAGGATATACATGAGGTGCGCACCCACTACATGGCAATCAACCAGACGCGCCCATGGTTCGAGGCCAACGCCCCCTGGATACGCCTTACAGAAAGTGAAGACACCGCAAAAAGTGCCCGTGACCTGCATGAAAAGGGCATCGGCGCCGTTGCAGGGGAACTTGCCGCAGAGCTCTACGGTCTTGAAATCATCGCCCCTGGCATAGAGACCCACAAGCAGAACTTCACCCGTTTCCTTATCCTTGACGACTCCCTTGAAATCCCCGCAGAAGACAGGAACAAGGCCGTGCTGTGCTTCACTCTGCCACACAAACCAGGCTCGTTGGCACAGATACTCACCATCCTTTCCTTCTACGACATGAACCTTACCCGCATACAGTCCCTCCCCATCCCCGGCCGGGAATGGCAGTACTTCTTCTATGCGGACATAAAATTTGCCGATTATCCCCGCTACCTCCAGGCCCTTGCGGCCGTGAGGCCTCTCATCGAAGACTTGAATATACTGGGAGAGTACAAATCGGCATTGTAACGAGACGAACTTATGATTATTGAACCTGCACAGAGGACTCTTTCGGTAAAAGAGTACTATTTTTCCATAAAGAACCGTGAGATTGCAGCGCTCAACGCCAAGCGTGCTGCAGACGGGCTGGATCCCGTAATCAACCTTGGCATAGGCTCTCCGGACGGCACTCCGCCGGCAGAGGCGCTGCAGGCGCTTGCGCTTGAGGCCGTGAAGGACGGCGTGCACGGCTACCAGAGCTATACTGGAATTCCGGAACTGCGCCAGGCATTTGCATCCTGGTATTCCCGTTATTATGGCGTAACGCTGGACCCCTCGTGTGAAGTCCAGCCGCTTACCGGCTCCAAGGAGGGGATCCTTCTCATCTCGCTTGCCTTCCTGAACAAGGGAGACAAGGTGCTTGTACCTGACCCCGGCTACCCCACGTACACATCTGCCTCCAATATGGTTGAGGCCCAGGTTATTAAGTATGATTTAAAGGAAGAGAACGGCTGGTATCCGGACTTTGACGCGCTTGAGGCCATGGACCTTTCCGGCGTGAAGCTCATGTGGACAAACTATCCCGGCATGCCCACCGGCGCCAAGGCAACCCCGGAGCTTTACCAGCGCATTGCAGATTTTGGAAAGCGCCATGGGATACTTGTCGTGAATGATAATCCATACAGCTTCATCCGCACCGGAGAGCGCCTTTCCATACTTGCCGTTCCCGGTGCAAAAGAGTGCTGCCTGGAAATGAATTCCCTGTCAAAGGCACACAACATGGCAGGCTGGCGCCTTGGCATGGTTGCCGGAGAGGCCGATTACATCAAGGAAATCCTCAAGGTCAAGACCCAGATGGACAGCGGCATATTCCGCCCCCTGCAGGTTGCAGCCGTGAAGGCCCTTGAGGCGGGAGACGACTGGTTCACCGCACTCAATGAGGAGTATTACCGCCGCGCCGCCGTCGCATACCGCATCATGGACACCATCGGCGCCACTTATGACAGTAACGCCGCCGGCCTGTTTGTCTGGGGCCGCCTTCCGGAAGGCCAGAAAGGTGCCGATGTGAGTGACCGCCTTCTGTATGACGCCGGCGTGTTCATTACACCGGGATTCATCTTCGGCAAAAACGGGGAAAACTATATCCGTATATCGCTTTGCGCGCCTGTTCCCAAACTGGAAGCCGCACTGCGTAAAATACAAAGTGTTGATAATAAGTAGTTTACTTGATTTGCTTTCCGGAAAAGCCGGAAAGTGATTTGCATAAGATGTTGTAAATGAGCGAGTTGCATTTTACGGTTGGAGTGATTGGCCTGGGACTGATTGGCGGTTCCATGGCGCTGGATCTTAAGCGCAGGGGTTTTGCGGGCAAAACCCTTGGCGTAGAGAAGGACCAGGTGGCTGCAGAAGCGGCGAGGACCATCGGCCTTGTGGATGAAGTCACGGATTTCGAAGACTGCGTGCGCCGCAGTGACATAATTGTCGTTGCCGTGCCGGTTGGAACGGCCGTGACGATGGTGACAAAGGTGCTGGACATGTTTGGAGATTTCTCGACTTCGCTCGAAATGACAGGGAAAGCGCCCGAAATGGGGTCTTTGTCATTTCGACCAAGCGAAGCGCGTGGAGAAATCTCAAACGGAAAGATTGTCATAGACGTGTGCTCGACCAAAGAGCAGATTTGCAATGCTACGAAGTATCATCCCATGAGGAAGCAGTTTGTGTCTACGCATCCTATGGCGGGGACGGAGTACAGCGGGCCGTGGGCGGCGCAGCCGGGGCTGTTTGACGGGCGTGCGTGCATATTCGCAAATGCGGAGGAATCCTCTCCCAAGGCCCTTAAGACCATCGAGAAGATGTATGACGTGCTCAATATGAGGCCAATTTACATGGAGGCGGCGCAGCATGACGTGCATACCGCATACGTGTCACACATCTCCCATGTGACGTCTTTCGCACTGGCGCTTACGGTGCTGGACAAGGAGAAGGACGAAAAGCATATATTCGACCTTGCATCCGGCGGTTTCTCGTCTACCGTGCGCCTCGCGAAGTCCAATGCAGACATGTGGGTGCCCATTCTCTCGCAGAACCATGACAATGTGCTGCACGTTATGGATACCTATATAGAGAAGATGCAGGAGTTCAGGGCTGCAATCGCAGACTATGACGAGGACAGGATCAGGGAACTTATCGCAGAGGCGAACAGGATAAAGAAGATTCTTCGCTGACGCTCAGAATGACAAAGTAATATGGAATACGAACTTGATATAATACCCGGGACGGAGTGGGGGTTTTTCACGCTTCCGCGCCCGATGTGCATAGCCGGTCCCTGCAGCGCTGAGACCGAGGAGCAGGTAATGGAAACGGCCAGAGGGCTAAGCGCATTCGGCATTCACGTGTACCGTGCAGGCATTTGGAAACCAAGGACGCATCCGGGCTCGTTCGAAGGTGTGGGAACTCCCGGCCTCAAATGGCTCAGGAAGGTCAAGGAGACCTACGGCATGAAGGTGTGCACGGAAGTCGCCAGCGAAAAACATGTCCTGGAGTGCATCAAATACGGTGTGGACATAGTGTGGATAGGGGCCAGGACATCGGCCAACCCTTTCCTTATGCAGGAGATTGCCGATGCGCTGGAGGGGACGGACATTCCCGTGCTGGTGAAGAATCCGGTGAATCCGGACATCGACCTGTGGGTTGGCGCCCTTGAGCGCCTGAACCGCGCCGGCATAAAGAAGCTGGGTGTTATACACAGGGGATTCTCCACATCGGCCCCCATACTTTACAGGAACGATCCCGGCTGGAAGCTGGCCATTGAAATGCGCACACGCTATCCCCAGATGGCCTTTTTTGCAGACCCATCCCACATGGCTGGAGACCGTAAATACCTTCAGGAACTGTCACAGAGGGCCATGGACCTTGGCCTTGACGGCCTTATGGTGGAAAGCCACTGCAACCCCGCCTGCGCCCTTTCGGATGCAAAGCAGCAGCTTACCCCGCACGACCTCCAGAACCTTCTGGAAAGCCTTGTGATAAGGGAGAACACCTCGGACAACGAGGCCTACAAAGACGGGATAGAGGCGCTCAGGGCCCGCATAGACGTCATCGACGACAACCTCATCAAGCTCCTTGCAGACCGCATGGAGGTGAGCCGTAAAATAGGCCGGTACAAGAAAGAGCACAACGTGGCCATCATCCAGGCGGGCCGATGGGACGCTCTCCTTGCCGCCATGGTGGCAAGGGCGCGGGAAAAAGGTATATCCGAAGAGGCTATAACGGCCATCATGAACGCCATTCACGACGAATCCGTCAAGGTACAAAATGAGGTTCTCCGTTAAAGGGGAACCTCATTTTTGAAGGTGAGACCGTTCTTGTATTCGCCGCACACCGTGACGCTGTGGGTGGGCGCATCCGGGAACAGGAGTATCTTTGCTGCCGATTTCCCCGCCTCCATGATTGCGCCGCCTTCAACAGACCAGGTGGCGGTTTTCACGTCCGTCCCGTCTATCCTTATGTTCTGCGAACCGGACAGGATGCGGAAGTGGGCGGGATGGGGGAGCATCACATCGGCAAAGAAGTCGCGCAGGGCGTACTGGATTTCGTAGGAAATGTGATTGATCTTGTTGCCCTCGCCGATGTTGATGGAGTGGATGCCGGGCAGGTCGTACTTGTGCAGGACGGCCTTTCTTCCCAGGCTCTTGGCATAGGGGATGATTTCCCCGTCGCCATACATGATGGGCGTGATGAGTTCGTTGCCGAAGACATCCTGGAAGGGATGGTCGGCCCCGAAAGGCACCACCGGGTCACCTGTGCTGTGGAAAGAAATGATGGGGATATCCTCGTTGCCGATGATGGAGAGGTCGTTGACGGCACCCCACATGCTGCCTACGCCCCTTATGGTGAACTTCTCCTTGATGTGCGGGTTCACGTCCTCCAGCAGACCTTCATTCTTTGCCGATGAGGGCACGTTCTCCTGGTGCATGAACGCCAGGTTGAGGGCCGTGATGGCGCCGGCGCTGGTTCCCGCCACGAAGACGCGGTCGGGGTCGGCACCGTAGTCGCTGTAGTTGTGGAGGATATAGCGTATCGCCGCATTTGCGTCCTGGACGGCGCGGTAGCCGGCTTTCTCGATGGATGCCTTGTTGGCGTGGAAGCCAAGGCGGTAATTGATCGACGCGACGGTGTAGCCAAGGCTGGCGAAGTACCGTCCCCATTCCTCGTAACCGGCGTTGGTCTTGTTGCCGTTATAGAAGCCGCCGCCGTGGATGAGCAGCAGAAGCGGCCTGGTTGCGGTGCCCTTGTCCTTTGGCATGTAGACATCCATGGTAAGGGGCAGCTCCCTCTTCTTCTTGTCTCCCATCTTGGACATGTAGATGCCCAGGAAAGGCTCGTCAGAGTCGGGGAAATCGGCCCAGTAGCCCACTGCACGGCCGTATTCGACATCCTTCTTGACCTTTACCTTGTAGACGGAGTCGCGGTACTGCCAGGTGGCGGGCTTCTCCTGGAAAGCGGGGGCTGTATAGAGGCGGACGTCGTCAATGGGGATGTTTCCGTCTTCGCCCTTGATGTAATACTTGCCGCGGGAGGACTTTATGGTGACGTGGCGGATATCGGCATAGAGCTTTCCGCTGTCTACGTAGAAGGTTCCCTGCATGGAGCCGCCCAGCCAGGCCTTCTTGTCGATGCGCACGTAGCCGGACTCCTGACCGGTGGTTACGCGGTAGAGTGCGTTCTTGGAGAGTTTGGTGTCGGCCCCGCAGGATGATGCGGCGAATGCCAGGATGGACAGGGCCAGGAATATCTTGTTCATAATTCGCAGATGAATGAGGTGAAGGCGGCGTCTTCTTCGGGGGTGAAGAATTCGGCCTTGACGGGTATGTAGAAGAGGCGCTGCCTCACTTTGTCGGGAACCTTTTTTGCTTCTCGAAGGCGCTGGGCGTCCTTTTCAGTGGTCATGATGCAGGCGGTGGGGAAGTCCCGGACGGCCTTTTCGATTTTGCGGATATCGGCCCTGGAGAACCTGTGGTGGTCTCCGAAAGAGAGGCGTTCCGATATCTTGTACTTGTCTGAAAGCTGGCTTCTCAGGGGGGCGTCGTTGGCTATGCCGGAGACCAGGATGAGGCGCTGGGCGTAGGTGTAGCGGCTGTCGGCCTCCGGGAAGACGGCTTCCGGGGTGTCGTAGGCGACGGTGGTGAAAAAGAGCTTCTGACTGTCTTTCAGCTTCAGGCGGCGGCGCATCTCCTGCCTGTCCCACTCCGTGAGCGATGCGGGGCATTTGGTGACGATGACGGCGTCGGCGGCCTTCATCCTGGAAGGAAGGTCCCTCAGGCGGCCCCAGGGCAGCAGCCTGTCTGAATATACGGGCCGATTGTAATCCACCAGCACGATGCTCTTTGTGGCCCTCAGCCTGCGGTACTGGAAGGCGTCGTCGAGGACGATGATGTCGGCAACCTTCTCCGCCAGCTTTTCGCAGCCCTTCACCCTGTCCTTGTCAACGGCCACCGTAACGGACGGGAACTTCCGGGCAATCTGCAGGGGCTCGTCGCCGCTCAGGCGGGCCGATGAGTCGCGCGAAACTATCTGGAAACCCTTGGACTTGCGCTTGTAGCCTCTGGAAAGCACGGCTATGTTCTTGAAAGCCCACTGGTCTGAGTACAGCAGCTTTCGGAGTATCATTTCGGTGTGGGGAGTCTTTCCCGTTCCGCCCACGGTGATGTTTCCCACGCAGATTGTGGGAACCGGGGCCGTGAAGGATTTCTTCCAGCCCTTGTCGAAGGCCATGTGGCGCAGGGAAAGGATGAGTCTGTATATCATAATGAGTACAAATTTAGTAAAAAGATTCGTAACTTTGCATCCGTGAAAATCGGAAACATAGACCTGGGGGAGAGACCGGTGACACTGGCGCCCATGGAGGACGTGACGGACGCGTCCTTCCGCATCTTGTGCAGGGAGGCGGGCGCGGCCATGGTCACAACCGAGTTTGTGTCCTCCGACGGTCTGGTGCGTGATGTGCAGAAGACCATCGCCAAGATGAAAACCCTCCCGGAGGAGTCTCCGGTGGCGGTTCAGATATACGGAAGCATCCCGGAGGCCATGGTGGACGCGGCCAAAATGGCAGACCGTGCGGCAGAGCTTGCCGGAGGCCACGGTGCCGACATCATCGACATCAACTTCGGCTGTCCCGTTTCCAAGATAGCGGGCCGCGGCGCCGGGAGCGGCATGATGCGCGAGCCCGACAAGATGGTTGCCATTACGAAAGCCATCGTGGAGGCCGTTCAAAAGCCGGTCACCGTGAAAACCCGCCTTGGCTGGGACGATTCCTCCAAGATAATCGTGGACCTTGCAGAGCGCCTTCAGGACACCGGGATATCGGCCCTTACCATACACGGGCGCACGCGCTGCCAAATGTACAAAGGAGAGGCCGACTGGAGCCTTATCGGCGCGGTGAAGGACAATCCACGGATGCATATTCCAATTATCGGGAACGGGGATATCAACAGCGCCGCAAAGGCGAAGGAAGCCTTTGACAGGTGGGGCGTGGACGGAATCATGGTGGGCAGGGCATCCTTCGGCCATCCGTGGATTTTCACCGAAATCCGTCACCTGCTGGACACCGGAGAAGAGCTTCCGCCGATGTGCGTTGCAGACCGCGTTGCCCTGGCAAAGAGGCATTTCCAACTGTCCCTGGACCTCAAGGGGCCCGTTACCGGCATCTTCGAGATGCGCCGCCACTTCTCCTGCTACTTCAAGGGCCTTCGCGACTTCAAGGATACCCGCATAAAGCTCGTCACCTCCAAGGACGTGGACGAAATCTTCGGCCTCCTTGACTATATCGCGGAGCGCTGGGGTGCCGATGCCCCCGCCGTGGAAGGGGAATACGGGCTTTAATTTGCATATTTCCCGAATAATTCTTACCTTTGCGGTCCCTCTGAAATAGGGGGGATCGCAACTTTTTATGTTAAACCATTAATAATCAAGACAGTGGACACACTTAGCTACAAAACAGTTTCCCTCAATGAGGCTACTGTAAACAAAGAGTGGCTGGTTATTGATGCAACAGATCTCATTCTGGGACGTCTGGCTTCCCGCGTAGCACTCGTGCTCCGTGGCAAGAACAAGCCCGGCTACACCCCTCATGTGGACTGTGGTGACAACGTCATCATCGTCAACGCCGAAAAGATCCGTCTTACCGGCAAGAAGATGACCGACCGCGTTTACACCCGCTACACCGGTTATCCGGGCGGACAGCGCTTCACCACCCCCAAGGAGATCCTTGCAACAAGGCCCGCAGAACTCATCCGTAAGTCTGTAAGGGGCATGCTCCCCAAGACTCGTCTTGGTGACAAGCTCATCAACAACCTGTACGTTTATGCAGGTCCCGAGCACCCTCACCAGGCTCAGAAACCCAAAACCATCAAGTTTAACGAAATTTAAACAGAGCACATGGAACAGAAACACGCCCTTGGAAGACGTAAATCAGCTGTCGCTCGTGTTTATGTTGCTGCCGGCAGCGGTTCGATCGTTATCAACGACCGTCCCATGGAAGAGTACTTCAAGGAAGGAACTCTCCAGTACATCGTGAACCAGCCTTTCGAGGTTACCGGCACAGCAGGTCAGTTTGACGTAAAGGTCACCCTCGTAGGTGGTGGCACCAAAGGTCAGGCAGAGGCCGTTCGCCTTGGAATCTCCCGCGCACTTTGCGAGGTAGACAAAGAGGCCTACCGTCCCGCCCTCAAGGCCGCCGGTTTCCTCACCCGCGACGCTCGCGAAGTCGAGCGCAAGAAGCCCGGTCAGCCTGGCGCACGTCGTCGCTTCCAGTTCAGCAA
>OCVV012855071.1_pt1 | contig 25759 bp, 18 predicted proteins | sample 1539721 | NCBI WGS metagenome assembly OCVV01 (sample SAMN02144230, study PRJEB22623) | gut metagenome | biome: sheep rumen | host: Ovis aries | place: New Zealand
AAGAGTGAAGCGACTACGTTGTCCTTTGTTCTTTGTACCTTGTACTTATCTTCATGGTTCCAGCTTTTGAATGCTGAGCGAGAGGATGTCGCGCACATAGTCGTGCTTGACGGAAGAATGGATTTTTTGCAAACGACTCACACAAAGTTCCCGTTCGTCTAAGTCGAGCTTCGATGGCACATTCTTGCAGAGGTCAAGCACCAGTCCTGCTGCCACAATGAGGTCACGACTGTCCTTGTCGGTGTAGTTGGCAATTTGTTCTGTCAGCAGTCCGAAGAGGCGCAACCACTCCGACGGATTCAGTTTTCCCATCCTCTTGATGGCTTTCTGCGTCCAGTCCTTACCGCTTCCGTTCAGTGGCACGTCGGCATCTGAACCGAAGAAGAAGGAATCGTCAGGAAAAGTGGAAAACACACCTTCCGCCATTTTCGTCCGAGGCAGCAATTCTGCAATGGAATCTGATATGATTTTCAGATTTCCTTTGTCGTCAAGATACTTCATCGTTGCACTGTATTTTCTCAAGATGCTGTCTGCATCCACTTGAGGGGTGAGCCGTCCCTGGTAGTGAATGGCAGGACTTGGAGCAGTTTGTGCCTCTGGTTTCTTCCCATAGCTATACACGAATCGTCCCCGCTTGTAGTTGGGGTCCTCGGCTTTCCACCACTCTGCTGAATAGACCGTCCTGCAGTCCTTACGCTTTGCATCTTCGAAACACATGATGACGAAACTGGAGTTTTTTTCCTCACCGACTATCACGTCATCCCCCAGTCCTCGCTGTATTCTCCAAATGGCACGCGTGTTAGTGCTCGACATCGGGTCGTAGCACGACCATTCGAAGTACGACTTTCCACTGTCCTTCTCGAATGCCTCCCTGATACGATCAAACAATCCCCACAGTCCCTGGTCGAGGAGAAAGTCCACGATTTTGGTCTCTTCCTGAACACTGTCCTTTTCGCTATGAATGTTCGTTTCCGACTTCCTGTAGCCGTCCGCTTTCCTGATTGATTCAAACACTTCGCTGATTCTCTCCTGTCCCCAAGAAACGAGCGGAAACGCAAGCAGCATGGCTGCACACAATAATTGTTTTCTTTTCATAATCGTTGCATTTTTAGTGATTACTAGTTTTTTCTCAACCACGAATTTCACGAATTTCACGAATTAAACGAATTTCTGGTTTATTATTTTCTAATTTCTCTAATTAAAAAAATGCCAGCATTTTTTGTTCGTGAAATCTGATTAAATAATCTGTTTTAAATAATTCGTTTAATTCGTGAAATTCGTGGTTTTAAATATTTGAATGGACCTAAACATTTATTTCGTTGTTTATAATTCTATGATTCGTTGTCTTTCTCTGTCCACCACGTCCAAGTCACCGCTTATGTCCTTCACGAGGATGGCACTGCCCGAAGGAGGAGCTACGCGGAAGGTGGCGTCAATCACATTGTTGCGCACTTCCTGCAATTCGTTGCGGATGACGGCATCGCATTCCTCCAGCATCTTCATGGCGATGAGCACATTCTCGGGTGACTGGAAGATATGGTTGCCCAAGGTGTCGGCATATTGTTCCTGCGCCACAGGTTTTGTCTCAATCGCAGGCTCTATTTTGCGAACCTTCTTGCGAGGCTTTTTCCCGACAACACTTTTGTGCAAATCCACTGACTCTTTCTCTTCCACCAATGCCATCACCTCCGTCTTTGCAATCGTTTTCGTTTCGGTCATCGTTTCCACAATCGTTTTCGTTTCCTCAACAGCTTCCTTTGTTGACCCACCATGAGGAAGCAAAAACAGGAGCAGACAGGCAGCGGCAGATGTCAGTGCCAGCATCATTCCGACTCTATGCCTTGTGCGACGTCGGTTCTGTTCTGACTTCCCCACCTCTTGCATCACCCGTTCATTAAGCCCCGTAGGGAAAGGAGACGATTGTTGTTCATGTCGCCAAACAGCCTCCCGCAGTTGAGCATCGTGCCGAAGCTTGTTATTGATGTCGTTGTCGTTCATTGTTCTGAAAATTGCTGGATGAGACCATAAAGTTTTTTGCGTATTCGGCTCAGTCGTGAACCGATGGTAGTGGGTTTGGAGTCCGTGATGTAGGCAATCTCTTGCAGACTTCTGTTCTCATAATAGAATAAGGAGAGAAGCATCTGCTCGGCTGTGGGCAAAAGTGCCATTGCTTGTTCCAGCAACAAGACCACCTGCTCGTTGTCGTGATTGACAGAAGGAATGTCCTCAACCGCCGTCTCCATTTCGTTGTCATCTATCAGCACGAAGTCCATTCGTCTGCTGCGGATGTGGTTCACCGACTCATTGTAAGCAATGCGACTTAACCATGTGGCAAGTGAGGCTTTCCGTTCGTCGAAAGAAGAAATTCTGGTCAGAGCTTTCACGAACACATCCTGATACACTTCCTCCGCATCTTCCGTCTGCCCCACCATGCGCATCACCAAGCGAAACACCATCGGCCCGTAGTCAGCAAGCAGACGCCGCTGTGCTGCTGGCTTCCTCCGTCGCAAGTCGTTGATGAATTCGTTCGTTTCTCTTTCCATGAATTTTCTGATTCCTTCTACTCTTATATACACGAAAAAGCCCAAAACATTGCATGGATTCACATTTTTTATGAAAAAACAAGTTTTCTTCCTTTCTCATAATAGTTTCCTCAAAGATGATGTGTTTGTATGAAAAAGTAACTATTCAGCGAATATTTTCAATGAGTGCCCTTTCGGGCAGAACCTTCAGCTCGGCGTAGCCAAATCCAACAAATCTATTCAAAATCTGTCAAATCTTTATAAAATTTTTTCTGTATGGATTTGTTTGATTTGTTTCGATTTGAAAGATTTCTCGCCGTAGGCGACTCAAAAAGACGATTCGCTGAATAGTTACGTGAAAAAGGCGAAATGTTAAAAAAGAAAGCAAGGCGCAAAAAGTTTGTAAATTAATTTGGTTTATAAAATAAACTTCTTTACCTTTGCGGCGTAGTTCGAACGACAAGGGCTAAGTCTGCGCTTTCTGCAGGAGCACGGACGAGGCTGGAGAAAAGAAAAATGGAAAAGAACAACCCTTTTAAAAAAATGAATTATGGAAGAAAATATCAACATGACTGCTGAGCGCAGTCTTGAAATCATCACCGAACAGATTGCTCAAAGCCGACGCGCTGTATCGAAGAGAACAGGTCAGTCGCTCTACATCTCTGGTCTCTGCACAATGGGCATGGCTGTCGTTGTGCCTATTATCAATCTCCTATTGAAAACAACTTTAGGCCATCTGCTTTGGTTCGCACTCCCGTTCATCATCCTGTTCGTCCTTCGCACCACTGATAAGGACCAAGAGCACGCTCCCATAAACTTTGTGGGAAATCTTGTGGGAAAAACATGGGTAACCTTTGGCATTTTCGGACTTGGTTTCTTCACTTTGTCGATTGTGTGGAATAGCATTCTGATTCATTCCGTGACAGATCCGATGGCGTTTGTTGCTCACCGAGTGAACTTCTCTCCTATCATCTTTCTTTTGATGGGCATGGCAGTCGCCATGACGGGACACATCCTGAAGAGCAAGTGGTTGGTGTGGTTTGGCATCATTGCGAGTATGGTCATTGCAATAGGCAGTTATGCAGGTGTTGGTGAGATGATTCTCGCTCGATGTGGAGCACCTCTACAGATGGTTGCGTGGTCGAATTCGTTCCTGCCTTGTGTGTCCGTGTTTGTGTTTGCCTTGTTCGGCCTGCTGCTCCCAGGCTGGATGCTGAAGAAACAGAAGTAAGCAATATGTTCAAGCCATTAGACCCACTACTGCACTCTGAGCTGCGACTCGCCATCGTGTCGCTGCTCATCGGTGCCGAGGAAGCCGAGTTCCCGTACATCAAGGAGCAGACGGGAGCCACGGCTGGCAACCTGAGCGTGCAGATTGACAAACTGTCGGCGGCAGGCTACATCGAAGTGGAAAAGACCTTCAAGGGAAAGAAGCCTTGCACCGTCTGCCGCATCACGTCCACAGGACTGAAAGCCTTCGAGGACTATGTGGAGGCACTGAAGAGCTACCTCGACGTGAAATAGTTCTTCGATAGGAAAAGAACTCTTTTGTTTAATTGATTAATAGTTGAAGGTGCGCACATCCAGTCGTTCGTCGCGATGATGAACGACTGGTTCATGGTTTGATGACAAAATGCACCCAAATGTGTTAACATACTATAAAAGCAGAGTTTTACGATTTGACTTTTTGCTTGTATCTCTGTCATAGATATATATTCGAATATATATAGGTAAATTAATCTTTTGAGAACAAGCATGAGATACAAACTCTTTTTATGGTTCGTGCTGTGTTGTTTTGCTTTGTGTGCAAACGCGCAGGACGAGCGCGACCGTAGAAAGCCGACGCGAAGAAGAACTACACTCGCTCCACCAACCTGAACGAACGCATCACTGCCAGTTTCCGCAACGACTGGATTGAGGTGAGTGGGGAAGGAGATGAGGAGGATTAATGGGGTTAATGGGGTTGATGGGGTTGATGGGATTGATGGGATTGATGGGCTACTTTTTAAAAAAAATGTCGATTGGGTCAATTCCTTTAGGAGATGATTAAGACGGCAACAATAACGAAAACTCATGTAATTACAAATCGACTATGAAAATGTATTTAAACCTCGCGGCTTTCTTGGTCGCAACAACAATGGTGCAGGCACAGGACCTGAAACTGAACGAACTGGAATACTTCGAACGACAGGGAGTGAATGTGCTGGTGTTCAGCAATAGTTTCAATGGCGGATTCAACGACGAAAAGAACTCTGGCATCGAAATCATACACCACGGCGTGAGGACCGTGCAGGGCGGTGCTGTCCGACTCAACAACACGCCCGAACAATGGGACTTGGTGCCCAAGATGACAAGCAGAAAAGTTGATAAGGAGAAGGGAAGCATCGAGGTGGAAATGCGCTACGATGACTACGACTTCGACAGTCGCGTGGTGGTGACCGCCAAGGGCAAGAGCGTGGAGATAGCCGTGTGGCTCGACAAGCCTGTGCCAGCAGCCTTGGCAGGAGAAGCTGGATTCAACTTGGAGTTTCTGCCGTCGCAATACTGGTTGAAGACCTTCACGATGGACGGACGACTCAACCGCTTTCCTCGCTATGCCACAAGTCAGACGGTGACACGTCCAAACACAGAGAAACCTCGTCAGTTCAAGGGATTCAAGACCTACGACGACCGAGGCACAGGTCGCTTCGTGGACCCGCTGCCTCTCGAAAAGGGACATGACATCGTGATGGCGATGGACGAACCCGAACGCATGATTCGCATCAGCAGTGACAATGAACTGCAACTCTTCGATGGACGAATGCTGGCACAGAACGGATGGTTCGTGCTGCGCAGTGTGCTGCCGAAGGACAAAACGGGCAAGGTGCTGACATGGACCGTGGAGCCAAACGCCGTGCCCAACTGGATTCGGGAACCGAACATCGGTTTCTCGCAAGTGGGCTACACGCCCGAACAGCCCAAGGTGGTAGTCATCGAACTGGACAAGAACGACAAGGTGAAACCCACGGCACAGCTCTTCCGCATCAAGACTGACGGCACACAGGAGAAGGCATTCCAAGGAAAGACACAGACATGGGGCAACTACTTCAAATACAACTATGTGAAGTTCGACTTCTCGAATGTGCGTGAGCCAGGCATCTACTACATCCAGTATGGCGACACGAAGACCAACAATTTCCTCATCGACGAACACGTGTATGACAAAATTACCGATGCCACCACCGACGTGTGGGTTCCTATCCACATGAACCACACGTATGTGAACGAGGGGTATCGCACTTGGCACGGCGAACCTTTCAAGGAGGGCTACCTGCAAGCACCGCCAAGCGATCACTTCGACCTGCACAGCCAAGGTGTTTCGACCGACACGAAATACAAGCCCTACGAATTGATTCCAGGGCTGAACGTGGGTGGATTCTTCGATGCGGGCGACTTCGACATCGAGACGGGTTCGAACATCAGTGTGGTTGAGAATTTCATCCGCACATGGGAACTCTTCAAGCCTCAGCGCGACGAGACCTTCGTGAGCGAAGAGCAACGCTATGTGGATTTGCACCGTCCAGACGGTGTGCCCGACATTCTGCAATTCATTGAGCATGGTGTGCTCAACCTCGTGGCACAAGCCGAACAGATTGGTCACATGGCGCAGACACTCTCCAACTCCGTGCTCGACAACTACCACCACCTGGGCGATGCGGCGAGCATCACCGACGGTCTGCACTACGACCCAAGCCTGAAGCCTTACGAAGTGTCGGCTGACGGCAAGCGCAGCGGAACACCCGACGACCTCTGGGCATTCACAACTCGGAACCCGCAACTCGACCTTCGCGCCGCAGCCATGTTTGCCGCAGCCAGTCGCGCTCTGAAAGGCTACAACGACGAACTGGCGGAAAGAGCCCTTACGCAGTCGAAGCGACTCATGCAGGAAGCCACCGAACTCATCAGCCGACAGCCAGCACGCCACAACCGCTTCGGCATGGGCAACATGGACACCCATCTGCAACTCTTCATCGCGACGAAGGAACAGCAGTATCGAGAGAGCTTCGAAAGCCAAATCTGGAATGCGTTGGAACGGAACGTGTCGTTCAGCATGATGACCGCGCTCGAAGCTGTGCCTTATATGGGCGAAGCGTACAAGAACAAGTTGCGTCCTTACGTGGAGAAATACAATGACTATATCCACGATTTCGACCGCCAGAACCCTTACGGTGTACCAATCGGACTGGGCAACTGGGCAGGCGTGAATGGCTTGCTCAACTTCGGCATCACCGTCAACTTCGCCCACCTCTATTTCCCTGACATCGTAAAGAAGGATGAGATTTACCGCGCAGCCAACTGGCTCTACGGTTGTCATCCTTACCACAACTACTCGTTCGTGGCTGTGGTGGGAGCGACACGTCCGAAGCAAGTGTTCTACGGCAACAACCGCGCAGACTTTTCGTTCATTCCTGGCAATGTGGCTCCAGGCTTGCTGTTCCGCAAACCCGACCACTTCGAGAACTTCGACGACTGGCCTTTCCTCTGGGGTCAGAATGAGGGCACCATTGCTGGCAACACGCAGTACATCATCTTCGGCGCATCGCTGAAGGGCATTGAAAAAGAAAAGAAATAAACAACATTCAATCATCAAGGACTTATGAAAGATTTCAATTACTATGCACCCACGGAAGTGGCGTTCGGAAAAGAATCAGAAGATAAAGTAGCATCATTAGTGAAGAAATATGGCGGCAAGAAAGTGCTGGTACACTATGGTGGAAAGAGTGCTGTCAAGTCGGGACTGCTCGACAAAATTTGCACCCTGCTCCAGGAAGGCGGCATCGAATACGTCACACTGGGCGGCGTGGTGCCAAATCCGCGTCTGTCGCTCGTTCACAAAGGCATCGAGTTGTGCCGTCAGGAAGGAGTGGATTTCATCTTGGCAGTGGGTGGCGGCAGCGTCATTGACTCGGGCAAAGCCATCGCAATGGGTGTTGTGACCGACGAGGAAGTGTGGAACTTCTATTTGGGCAAGTCGCATCCATCCGCTTGTCTTCCTATTGCATCGGTGCTGACCATTCCTGCCGCAGGAAGCGAAATGAGCGAATCGACCGTCATCACGAACGAAGATGGTGGCGTCAAGCTGGGGTATTCCGACAACATCCTGCGCCCGAAATTCGCCATCATGAATCCATGCAGAACCTTCACACTGCCTCCTTACCAAACGGCAGCAGGAGTGACCGACATGATGATGCACACGATGGAGCGTTACTTCACGAAGGACGACGACATGGACTTGACGACCGACTTGGCTGAAGCTGTGCTGCGCCGCATGAAGACTGCCGTGTTCGACGCTCTGAAGAACCCTGAAGACTATCGCAGTCGGGCACAAATAGCATGGGGAGGCAGCGTGGCACACTGGGGACTGACGGGCTGCGGTGTGGAAGAAGACTGGGCAACCCATCAGTTGGAGCACGAACTGAGTGGTATGTTCGACGTGACCCACGGAGCTGGATTGGCAGCCATTTGGCCAAGTTGGGCACGCTACACCCTGCACGAGAACCTCAGTCGCTTCGTTCGCTTTGCAGTGAACGTGATGGACGTGCCAAACGACTTCACCGACCCTGAAGGCACAGCCCTCCGCGGCATTGAGGCTATGGAACGTTTTTACCACGCCATCGGTATGCCTATCAACATCAAGGAACTCATCGGACGCGACATCACCGACGAAGAAATCCAAGAAATGGTGCGCAAATGCAGCCGCGACTACACAGCCACTTGTGGCGGTCTGAAAGTGCTGCACGCTGACGATATGGAAACCATCTACAAGATGGCAAGAGGATAGAAATGAAGAATGAAGAATTAAAAGCCCCCGACTTCGACGCATGGTGCGACAAGGTGATTGAAGCGCAAGAAAAGGCGAAAGCAATGATAGTAAGTGATATGTGAAAAGGAGTCTCCTAAAGAAATTGGCAAAATCAGCAAAATTTAACTAATAGATTTAGTACATTTAGTCTATTTCTTTAGGAAACTATAAAAGAGAACATGAAAAATGAAAAGCGATAAGATTTTGAGAGTCGGCATCATCGGTACAGGTTGGATTGCCGAAAAAGCCGCCATCACACTCCGAGGACTGAAAGAGGCAGAAGCTTACGCCGTGGGGTCGAGAAAGCAAGAGACGGCAGATGGTTTTGCCAAGCAATGGAACATCGCCAAGGCATACGGTTCTTACGCTGAACTGATTGCAGACCCCGACGTGGACTTGGTGTATGTGGGAACGCCTCATTCCCACCACTACGACGTGACACGCCAAGCCTTAGTCGCTGGGAAACCATGCCTCGTGGAGAAAGCATTCATGGCAAACTATCGTGAAGCCAAAGACATCGTGGATTTGGCGCGGGAACGAAAAGTGTTCATTGCCGAAGCCATCTGGACTCGCTATCAGCCTGCTGTAGGCATCGTTCGCCAACTCATCGACAGCGGACGCATCGGCACACCACGCCTCGTGACCGCCACGCTGTGCTACTCAATGGGTGAGAAACCACGCATCATGCGTCCCGACCTTTGCGGCGGTGCCCTTCTCGACCTTGGTGTGTATGCACTCAATTTTGTACGGATGTTCTTCTCTTCTCATATCGAAAGCATCGATGGGCATTGCATGAAAGGAAAAACAGGCACTGACCTGACAAACACCATCACGATGGAACTCAGCGACGGAGTGTTGTGCAACTTGCAGTCGAGTGCTGCCTGCGTGGGAAAGAACATCGGTGTCATTGCTGGCACTGACGGCAACCTCGTCATCGACAACATCAACAATCCTCAGTGCATCACGGTGAACACACACGATGGTGTCTTTGTGGAAGACATCCACGTACCCGAACAGATTACGGGGTACGAATACCAGTTCCTCAGTTGTAGAGAAGCCCTTTTGGAGGGACGATTAGAGCCATCCGAAATGCCACTCGAAGAAACACTCTACATCATGCAACTGATGGACAACCTACGAAAGAAATGGGGAGTGAACTACCCAATGGATGAAACCGTTTATCCATCGGAATAGCCACTCCCTCAGAGTATAACTTTATCTCTTTTATTTCCTACTTGAAGTTTTTGTGCATCATCGTCCAGTCAGGATAGTCGTTGAGCTGGTTGCGTAGGAAGAGAGCTTCGTTTTCCTTCTTTCCCTTCAACTGCCAGTCGAGCCAAGCACGTACCATGCGAGCATTAGCACCGCCGTTGGGCTGTTCGTAAGTGCCACCATGTCCGCTGGTGGTGTTGTCAGCCAGAACCACTGGCACTTTCTTGATTGCCTTGTAGTCTATCTGTGCATTTGGCCAAGCCACATCGGTTTTGCCACCCACGAGGTAGAGGATTGGACCGTGAAGGTTCTTGAGCGACTTGCTACTGGCTCCTGCCATCTCCATCTTGCCCATACCTGCATTGAGAATGAGATAGGTCTTCAGTCGCTTGTCGGCAGCATTGCAGAGCACCTGTGCTCCTCCGCACGAATGTCCTGCGGCGGCAATGCGGTCGGCATCCATCACGTTGTGATAGACGGAAGCAGGGTCGTTGACCTGAGCGGAAATCCAGTCGAGAGCCTTGGTCACCATCGACGAAGGCGTGTGCTGATCCTTCTCGTGCTGTGCAAACATCTGCAACTCTCCGATGGCTACGACGATGTATCCGTAGGAAGCCACGTCTGCAAGCATATTCTCATAGCCAATGCTCGTGTCCATGCAACCGCCGTTGGCAAAGACCAAGACAGGGAGTTTGCTCTTTTCGCGAGCCACAGCCATGTTCATGTTCACAGGATGATAGACCACGAAGTCCTGAAGCGTGCGCTCACGCACAGCCACTGACTTATAAGGACCACTGCCTCCGAAGTCGGGTACCTTCAGTTGCTCCACCTTCACATCGGGGTCATCGAACTTGAGATGTCGCGCATAGAAGGCATCCATAGCAGGACGGGTGAACTCCAACTGCTGGTCGAATGCCACACCGTGGTTGCCATGCACTTTCACATAATCCACTGGTGAGCCAGCCCGCTGCATCTTCTTCACCCAATCCTCTGTGAGGTTAGGGCGTACGATAGGGTCTTCTCCGCCTTGCAAAACGAGAATCGGTGTGCTTTGCTTGCCAATATAGCCGATTGGCCACCATTCGTTGTGAGCCGACCACGGACTGTTAGGATTGCCAATCTCCGTTGGAGGCGCACCACCCACAGCACAAGCCACGCTGCACGACTGATTCATCCACGGACCGTTGGCTTCGTCAGCGAATGCCTTGCTCTCAGCACCCACGCCGAGCATCAATGAGAGGTGTCCACCAGCCGAATGGCCGAAAGTGCCGATGCGGTTGGGGTCGATTCCCAACTGCTGCGCGTGTGCCTTCATCCAGCGCACGGCACAACGCACATCCTCAATGCAGGCAGGCATCGGTGCTTCCTGCACAAGGCGATAGTTCATGTTTGCCACGACGTATCCCTTCATGGCATAATCAACCATCAGTGAACGATAGACGGCATCGTTCTTCGAACCAGCACTCCAGCCACCTCCATGAATAATCAAGATGGCAGGACGATTGGTCTGAGCACCAAACAGCGGCTGAGCCAAGTCGAGCACAGTGCTTTTGCCCACATCCGTGCGGTAAGGGATATTCTCCGTCACGGAAATCTTTTTTTCAGTCTTCTGTGCCACCACAACCAGCGGCAGCAACAGCATCCAAGCAAGCAGTAGTTTCTTCATTGTTCTATTCATTTTTGATTGTTCTCGATAAATCCATCCATGATGACCGTAGGGGCAGCATTGTGGTCGAAAGCGCCCAACTTGTATCCTCCAGGCAAGCACTGCGGTTCCCAATAGAACACGCCTCGGCAACGGCCATTAGTTTGCGTGCGTGCTTCGTGGATGACACGAGTCAACTGCCTTCGTCCTTCCTCCATCACCTCTGGGTGCTGCTCATCCACTTCAAAACCCGTTTCCACAATCATCACATCGCAACCATATTTCTCGCTCACATGGCGGATGTTTGCCATGCAGTCGGTGATGATGTCATCCGCTTTCAGTTCGGGATGTCCTTCCATCGCCCAATAAGGATAGAGCGACATGCCAATCATGTCGAAGCGTCCGCCATATTTCAAGATGGTGTCCAAGTTGTGGTCGTAGAGACTCTGACGATGACCACGGTCGAGATGCACAATGACAATAGCATCAGGGAAGACCTCCTTCACAGCATCGTAACCAGTGCGGATGAAACCTGCATACTGAGCAGGCTCAGTCTTGATGTGTCCCATCGAATGGGTGATGATGGTCTTGCCTAATGAGTCCTTCACCTCCCAGCCGCGTTCGTTGGTCTTCACGCTCCACAGCATTCCGTTCGATGTTTCATTGCCCACCTGCACCCATCGAGGCTTGATGCCATTCTCCTTCAGAAGCGAAAGCACTTCGATGGTATGGTTCCGCAAATCCTGTTTCATTTCCTCGAACGAATGTCCTAACCATGCCTTCGGAATAGGCTGTTTGCCTGGGTCTGCCCAAGAGTCGCTGTAGTGGAAATCCACCATCAAGTCCATGCCAAGAGCCTTCACACGTCGAGCCATCGCAAGCAGTTCGTTTTTGTCACAAGAACCGCCTCGTGGATTCACCCACACGCGCATTCGGATGGCACTCATCTGGTAGTCGTTCTTCAGAAGTTCCAAACATTCGTGCTCATGTCCCTGGCGGTCATGAAACACAACTCCACGCTTTTCCTGTCCCGTGAGGAAGCCCACATCGGCACCCTTCACGAAGTCGCCATCACCAGGCAATGCTGCAATAGCTGTGGATGCAATGACAAGTCCCAAAATAGAAAGAATCAAATATCGCATAGTATAATTAAATTAAGAATGAAGAATAGTCGCTTCGCTCCGAATGAAGAATGATAATAAGTACAAAGGACTAAGGACAAAGGACATGCAAGTACCTTGTAATTTGTACTTTGTACTTTCTAAGATTCTTCATTCTTCATTTTCAAAGTAGGCCATCCGTCAGCAGTCCAAACGATAGGACGCTGAATGAGAATGGCTGCACCATGATGCGCCACACTGTAGCCGTGACAGATGAAAATGTCGGTGCCATCGAAGGTGTAAGCAGCACAATGTCCTGCTGCCTCAAATTCCTTCTTGTCGCCTTCCAAGAAGAGCGTTCCACCACCCACGAGCATGTCCTTGCCGTTGCGGTCGAGATAAGGACCATCTACCGTGCGACTGCGTCCTACAGCAACACGATAGTTGCTCTTGGAGCCTCGGCAGCAGTAATCCCACGACACGAAGAGGTAGTAGTAGCCGCCATGCTTAAAGATGAACGGAGCCTCGATAGCGTTCGTGCCAGCATATTTAGAAGTAGGATTAGGCTCCGTTGGCTTGTAGTTCGGGTCGTAGCGTCGAGCGATGGTACGAGGCTTCTCACCCTGAGCTATGTGCATCGTAGAGTCGAGGCGCACCATCTGAATGCCATCCCAGAACGAACCCCACACCATCCAAGGCGTGTCCGTAGCATCGTCGATGACAAAGTTCGGGTCGATGGCATTCCAGTTGTCGCGCTTTTCACGCGAAGTCACAATACATCCTTCGTCCTTCCACAAGTTGGCAGCTAACGAGCGACTGCTGAGCAGCCCGATAGCAGAGCCGTTCTTGCCGAAGGTGGAGCAACTGTAAGCAAGCCACCAGCATCCGTGCCACTGGATTACATCGGGAGCCCAGACATGACTGCCGAATCCAGGCACAGAGTCAGTTGTCCAACCAGGAATGACCGTCATCGTGGGCTGTGGCTTCACCGTCCATGTCTTGCGGTCTTTCGATGTCATCTGCTGAATACCCATGCCTGTGGCAAAGATATAGTACGTGTCACCGTCACGCGCCATCACAGGGTCGTGGACCATAGGAGTTTCTGTCTGGAATGCTTCGCGCTGACCGCGTTGGCGTGGACCTTGTGCGGAAACTGAACAGCAGAAGGACATCAGCGCCAAAACCAATAAAAATTGTTTCTTCATATCAAGGATATTTTGGTAAGTTAATTGTGAGTCGGGGATTTGAAGGATTTTAAAAGGATTCTTTTGTAAGCGAAAAGGGGTAAAGGTCAAAAGTCAAAGGCAACCTTAGACCTTAGACGTTAGTCCTTAGACCTAAAACACTAAACATTTTCTTTGCAAATATACAAAAGAATCAGCAGTTTGCATTTGAAAATAACGCACATTGAATTGAACAAATGTAACATTTCAGCTAAAAATGTTCGTTTATCACAAGAAATTCCTATCTTTGTGACTCAATTTTCTAAAAAAATGACACGAAGCCAGATACTGACCCTCCTGCTACTCCTCATGCCGCTCTGCATGGAAGCACAGGATTTCCAACTCCTCACGTTTCCCAACCACGAATTGCTCTCTTCCGAACGCATCCTCTACCTCATGGAAGACAGCGAAGGCTGCCTATGGTATGCGACAGAAGGAGGAGGCATCTGCCGAGACGATGGACAAAAAGTGGATGTCTTCCACAGCGATGCCAATCATCCCGACCTGTTAGGAAGCAACAATGTCGGTAGTCTGGCAGAAGTGGGGCGACACATCATCATCGGCACATTCCACGGAGCATATCTGCTCGACAAACGCAACTTCGCCATCCAGCAGCTCGCCGAGGTGGATGCCAAACGCATTGACGACATCCTCGTGACACGCAACAAACGCGTACTTCTCACAGCCAACAAAAAGATTTACGAATTTTCCTATTCAGACAAGGCGAAAGCCCTCACCTTGGAAGCCACCTACCCTTCCCGCTGGAAAGGTACGGACTGCTACGTCTCCCATCTTTTTGAGGACAGAAGCGGGCACATCTGGGCTACTCAATGGGACGGCGGGCTTCTGCGAAAAGACGGAACAACATTCAAGGAAGCAGCTTGGCCAACGGACTGCGCACCATCCGACTTGGCTGACGACCCATCGACTGGCAACCTGTGGATTGGCACCGTGGGGCAAGGCATCGTTCGCTATCACCCAGACAATGGCACTGTGGAACAACAGCCCCAGTCGGGACAGGACATCTGCATCGACCTCCAGCTATCAGCCGACGGACAATTTCTTTGGATGACCACCATCGACAACCTCTCCCTCTTCCGCATCGGCAAACAAGCCGAAGCCATCCCTACCGAATCGTTCGTGCCCCAAGGCAAGAAAGTGCTCAATCGCCTTTCCCTGAATCGTCGCGGACAGTTGCTCGTGGCAGGAAGCATGCCAGGTGCATTCGCCGTAGGCCAACCCACCCCACCTTGGTACGATGCAGCCATCACCGACGGCAACGTCCGCTGGGAGTTTCGCGAAAGACAAGGCGTGGTGGCAATCACCGACGGCAAGGAACAAAGCATCAGCTATTCCAACGCTCCCTTGCAGCCAGTGCTAGCTCGGCGAGCAGACGGCGGCATTTGGGCAAGCGATGGCGAACGCCTCTTGGCTTGCACCACCGACAGCGTCTGGCAAGTGGCAGAAATGACACCTCGTCCTACCGCCATAGCCGACGACACACAAGGCGGACTGTGGCTCAGCATGGGCAAGGACATCCGTCGCTTCGACATCAGCACTGGCCGCACCAAGACCGTCATCGCTGATGTGCCCGACGTGTCGGCACTCTGCTTCACACCCGACGGCACCCTGTGGCTCGGCACCATCTTCGGACAGATTTACCACTACAAAGACGGACAACTCACCACCGACCACTATGCCACCAACGAACACGGCGACGGCATCAACGACCTACGTGCCGACAGCACAGGACGGTTGACCATCGTTTGCGACCGCTATGTGCGACTTTACGACACACGCCGACAAACCCTTCGCCAGCAGAGCCGAGAAGCCGAAGGCATCTACTGCATCGAGTTGCAGGAGACAGCACCACTCAGCCATTGGAGTCACCCAGAGCGCGACACCGTTGTAGAGCGACTGCCCCAGTGGTTCACGTCGTGGTGGATGTGGACCATCTATGCGCTCCTGCTCGTCGCCATCATTTCGCTCCTCGTTTACAACCACATCCTGCGTCGCCAGCGTCGTCGATTCCTCGAAATGATGAAAGCACCGATGACCGCCGACAACACAGCCAAAGCATCTGCTGCCACCGACAGCGCATCCGATGCAGACACAAGCAACGAAGCAGATGCCAGCCAACAAGCCTTGCAACCCGAAGACGAACTCCTACAAAAAGCCATTGCCCAGGTGGAAAAGAACCTGAGCAATGACCAATACACAGTTGAGGAACTGAGCAGCGACCTCTGCATGAGTCGCATGACATTCTATCGAAAAATCCAATCACTCACAGGGCAGAAACCCACCGAGTTCATCCGAACCATCCGCCTGCGCCATGCCGCCGAACTTCTGCGCGAAGGCAAACTGACCGTCACCGAAGTGAGCTACGCCACAGGCTTCTCCTCCGTCAGCTACTTCAGCCGCAGTTTCCGCACGATGTACGGCGTACCACCGACCCAATTCAGCTGAGGCCGACCATCCCAACGCACTCCCATGCCAGCTTCGCGAGCCGTAGTCCTGCGCAGGAGCACACCCGAGAGGCTATAGACCTCCACAGGCTCATCGCCCGACACGTAGCCACGCGGCGCTTCAATGTCAAGACTTTCGCCTCCCGCTTCAGGCAGGCTCTGCCCTTCGAGAGGATAAACACGCAAGCTCTGAAACTCAGGCAAGCCCGCATTGTATTTCGCTTTCAGAGTCAGCAGCGCGTTCCCCGCCTGCTTCACATCGCATTCCACGCCCTGATAGGCTTGCTCCTTCTTATAGAAATAAATGTTCGACACCGTGTCGCCATCCAGACACACCTCCGCCACTCTCGTTCCGCTCGACGAGTAGCCGAACTGCAACAAGTATTTGCCCGTAGCAGCGAAGTTGATGCTCCACTCCGCCGTACCACCCTTCGAGCCAGCATCCTTCAGCACAGGCTCATCCATGGCGACCGATTCCCCCACATAGAAGACAATGGAATCCGAAACGGCCACGTTGCCCGCAGCATCTTTAGCCTGGCACCACAACTCGTGAGCTCCCATCTTCAATCCACCCACCTTCGTCTGGTAAGGTTCCTTTCTGGCAACACCCTTACGCAAGCCATCCACAAAGAAACTCACCTCCGCAGGACGTTTCCTGATGTGAGTGACCGAAGCCTCCAGCAGCACACTGTCCGTCGCACTCACCGACTGTTCCTCCTCGGGCGTCACCATCTTCGTCTTCATAATCCAGCTCACCACCGTGTGCTTCACACCGAGGAAAGCATCCATCATCACCGTCGGCATCCGCGTCGATTCGTCCCAGGCACCCATGTCGTAGCCGCCCATCGATTCAGGCTCCCAGTAGAAACACCCCAAGTCTCCATTTTTAATCATCCTGTCCATCACGCCCACCAAGTACTGATTGCCCTCGATGGCCTGCGAAGGATAGTGACCCGTCTCCACAATCATGCACGGAGTGCCATAGCGCTTCTTCAAGTCGTTGATGTTCGACATCACCCTCGAAATCATCGTCGGGCCGTCGAGATGCGACCAGCGAGGATAAGCCGACAGACCGATGATGTCCCACTTCGCACCGTTCTTCTTCAGCCCGTCGAAGATACTCCTGTAAAGACCGTTGTCGTGGCCGTCGGGCAGATGCACAATCACCTGCATCGTCGAATCCATAGCCTTCACAGCGTCGTACCCACTCTGCACGAACTTGGCAAACGCCACCGAACCGCCCTTGTTCGTCTGTCCCACGGGGTAGAGCATACCGCGCTTCGTCTCGTTGCCCACCTGCACCCACCGAGGCACCACACCAGCATCCTTGATAGCCTTCAGCACCTCGTAAGTGTGATCATATACATGCTTCGAAAGCGCCTCCACGCTGTGGTCCGTCCATGCCGAAGGAATCGTCTGGCTGCCCGGGTCAGCCCACGTGTCGCTGTAGTGGAAGTCAATCATCACGCCCATGCCCTTCGCCTTCGCACGTTTGCACATACTCACCACCTCCTGCTTGCTGCTGGCACCGCTGTTCACCGTCCACACACGCAGACGGATATTGTTCACACCCTGCTCTTTCAGAATCTGCAAGATGTCCTTCTGCTTGCCGTTCTTGTCCAACCATTTTGTTCCCCAGCCTTCCATCTGCGGAACGAAACTCACGTCCGCACCGAAGGCAAAGTCATCCTCATGCGCCTCGCGGTCGAAAATCGTGTCCGTCACAGTCAGCGTCTGAGCCCCAGCCATCTGCCACCCGCAGAGCAGGCAGCACAGCATCATCAATACTTGTTTTCTCATTGTTTCATCAGGTGTTAATCATTCAAAAAAAAATCTGCTGCAAAAGTACAATCTTCCTTTGCAGCAGACTTTCATCCTTGTAACAATCTAATGAAACTATGTAACAATTAAAGCAACAAGTGAAAAATAGACTCACCCCAACCCTTAAACCCCTCCAGCTCCCCTGTGAGGGGAGAGAATAACCATCCTTGTGACTACTCCCTCCCTCACAGGGAGGGCTGGGGTGGGTCTATTTTTCACTCTCCCCCTCTCACCGCGCGAACAGAAAACCCGTATGCGCGGCTTGCCGACCACTCGCCATTGTAGCCGTTGAAGTTGATGTTGTACGCAGCCGATGGCATCTCATCGTTCAGCGTGCTCGACCAATAGTAGCCTTGCTTTCCAGCCTTCATCCTGCTTGTGCCTGGCTGATAGCCTGCCGCAGGCAGAAAAATACTATTGCCGTTAGGTCCCGTCACATTGAAGCCCTTCACTTCGTGTACCGTCGTCGATGTCCACACGCATTGCTTGGTCAGCTCATCCACTTCAGCCTTCGTAGGCATACGCCAGCGTCCTCCCCATGCCTTGTGCGCCACATCATAATCCGTACCGCTGATGTCTTTGCCGATACCCACGTACTCATAGTTCTTGTAGTAGAGGTACGCCTCCTCCGAATAGTCCTCCTTCGTGGCAGTCTCTCCCCACGCATACAAGTCGCCATATTCCTCTGGAGCAGAAGCACCCACATTGCAGGCAGCCCACTCCACGCTCAGACCGAGGTCAACAGCAGGATACGGGTCTTGCTGCATGAAATCAATGTACGCAATGTCCTCCACAGCATACTCATGCGTGGTGCCATCCATCAGATGCACCACAACCACCTGCCCACTACGCTGTCCATGTACCAGCAGCGCCATCATCACACCGATGATGAACAATACCCGTCGTTTGTTCATTGTCCTTTTTATCTTCACGTATAGTCGTCGTTAAAATAGAATTTGGTACGTTTTTAAACCACGAATTACTCGAATTAAACGAATTTTCAGCATTTAATTTTATCAAATTTCTCTAATTAAAAAAATGCCAGCATTTTTATTCGTGAAATTTGATTAAATAATACTTATAAAATTTGCTTACGCCGAGTTGAAGCTTCGTTTAATTCGTGAAATTCGTGGTTGAAAAAATTTAGTATAACATATCTGCTTAGCGTTGTTTCACATAGACTTCGCCATCGTCAGCCACTTCGTCGCCCGACACAGGCACTCCCGTGTCAGTGCCCGACGCGGTGGTGTGTCGGGTACGTTTCGTATAGACGTACTTGTAGTTCTGGTTGCGGATGAGGTTATACATCTCGTCGCCTTTTTGCTCTGAACTGAACAAGAAATCCGTCATCATGATGCCGAAACGTCCGTTATGGCTGGTAAAAACAGATGAGCCCAGCACTGCGGTATTCACGTTCTTTGCCAATGTCTTGATGTCTTTAAGATGTAAGAAGCCTGTTCCGGCAATGTTCGTATTATTAACGTATGTATAGTTTGCATTGTTTTCGTTCGCAGCAATGTAGTTCGTCAGCATGTTTTCCAGATTACCCAGCTTTGTACTGGCATCGGTGGTTCCGTATTCATCCTGATAATACAGGATATAACCTGAGTTTGTATTGCTGCTCGTTCCGACCATGATTGTCTTGGCATTGAATGAGCTACCCCACCCCACTTTTCCACAACCGAGGTCTCCTGTGTTCGTTCCTCCAGTGTAGTTGTCACGGAAAATCACAACCATTTTTCCGCGACATGGGTTCAGATTGCCACCCCAACCACGGTTGGCGATTTTGCTGGTATAGCCATTCACACAATTCCATACTCTGTTTTGCCAATTTACATTTCCTGACGACCCTTCTTCCTGATGAATCAGGACAAAGACGGTTTCAGTGGTATGACTATTCAAGAAATCAGAAATGGCAGCCAATGCATCATTCAATGTCACACCCGTTCTGTATGCTCCATGATAAATCTCAAGCGTCGAACTATTATAATAAGGACGCAAGTCGAATGCACGACATCCTTTCTGCAACTGCTCCGCTATGCTGAAATCCTGACATACCGTGTAGTTTGGTTGAGAAGTACAACTGCTTGTTGCTGCATCATGCGTTCCAGGAATACTCAAGAAATTAAACTTGATATTCCCAGGAATAGTTCCCATCCAGTCGTTCTTGGTGATGCCCTCCTGGTTGTACGCACCGAAGTTGTACTTCTTGTAGTAAGGTCTCACGATAGTTCCTCCCGACACACCCGTCTGCGACAAATCGGTCTCCGTACTGTTTCCCACGTTGTTAGTCGTGTGCTTGGAGTAGTAGCTGCCATCTTCCATGCGGATGGTGATGGTGACTCCACCCACAATCTTGATGGGCAGGACAAAGAAGCGAACCACTCCAGCCTCAGCAGCAGTCTTGTTGATTTCGCTCACGGTGACAGTCTCGCTCTGAGTGCTGTAGCTATAGCCAGTAGCATCGCTTGTCGGAACCGTGATGCGATTGTTCCCAGTATTATACTGCATTTTTCCTGCGATGCTCACTTGATTGTTGGCATAGACAGACACGGACTTCACCTTCCCTGCCAAACCCAAATCGGCAATGTTGACATCGATGACAGAAGCAATGTTCATGAACTCGAAATGAGCGTTCCTGCCTCCATCAGTCGTTGTGGTGTGTGCAGCCATATAAGGACCCATCACGCCACTGCCCTCAACATTCTCCGTATAGTCTTGGTCCGTGTAAATCATCGTTGTCACCGTCCCATTGTTCCATCCCAGCACGGCTGCTGCTGGATAGAAAGCATCAAATTCGTTCTCTTCCGCTTCTGCTTCCTCGGTCGTGAAACTGTTGCTGGTGATAGAAGTGAAACTGCAACCACTTCCCTCCGTGGCAGAAGCCTGATAGGTGTAGCTGAGCACACCGTCCGAGATGCTAATCTGGTCGTTGTCGAACCATTGCGAGATTTTGCCCGTTGCCGTGTTATATGCCACACGGCGCACGTCGCTTCCTGCCGACTCGCCTTCCTCTGGTTCCACGAAGAGATTGCTGGCAATGATGGCTCCGAATCTCACATCACCGTCAGTCGTCTCTTCCCCACTGTGACTTGTGTGTACAGGACTGTCTGTCAACTCGTCATTGCCGCAAGCGCCCACAACAAGCGCCGTGGCGATGACTGATAATAATAGCATATTCTTTTTCATTGTTTTGCTGGTGATTAGGGTTACTACCAAAGGTTACCAAATGAGGGCTCATCTGATTCCATACCACGTTCCTTCGTCTCCTCAGTTTCAACGGAAAGTCCTCCAGGATTGCTTCCTGTGGCTCCAGAATAGACTGCCTCTGTTCCGAGAACAGTTTTTCTCATCGTCTGTTTAGGCGTTATATATTTCTTTTTCATTGTTGTAACTTAAATGAAGAATTAAGAATGTAGAATGAAGAATAAAGAATGAAAATTACTCACTCAATGAGCAGTGTAAAATACATTCTTCATTCTTAATTCATCATTCTACATTCTTAATTCTTCATTCTTCATTTTATTATTTTTTAATCAATTTTCTCACACTGCCATCCTTCATTTTCAAGATATTGACACCTTTCTGAGGCGCTTGCAGGCGTATGCCATCGGTTGTATAGATTGCCTCAACCTCTGTGCCCATGTCCTGTTCAAGGGTAATGCCCGTCGCATCGTCGAACGAAACATAAATCGCTTTCGCTTCTCCCACGGAGGCATTGAGATAAGCACGGAACGGATTGACCGTCGGCTGAGTGCCACTCACGCGATAAAATGCAACACCATTGCCCGAAACATGATTCTGGAGAACGTAGGAGTTCTCAACCGCCTTGGTAGGAGTATAGACTCCACAGAGTTTGCCGTTCGTAAACGTCGCACCACGAGCTATCACAGGAATAGTGACTTGGGAAGCGGTGAGTGTTTGCGCTGTCTTCACCAGAACTGGAGCGTTTTGAGGGATGGTGGTCACAGCGGTTCCCTTCGCCGTGGCATCAGAGAAGGCTATGTCCTGATTGAGCACGTAGGCATTGCCCGAAGCAGCAAAAGGAATCATCAGTGTGGCAAACTGACCGCCAGCCAAATCAGCACTCTTCACCTCGTAGTTTGCAGAGATGGCTGTGAATGCCTTCGGAACGATGAAGGCGGTGTTGCTCTTCACCAGACTGAAGTATGGACACGAGCCGCTTACTATCACGTTCTTGTTGTTGCTCACCTGACTTGCAGAAGCCGTGTAGATGAGCAAGTTGGGATTATTCTCTGTCGAAATGTCCACATTACTCAAGCCCGACGCATTCTCCAGATTCAAAACGGAAATGTCGGCTGTCAGTGCCTCGTTGATGTCTGTCACACTGGCTGAGCCTAAAACCGTTACGACACCATCCGAAACGTAAATACCGCCACTGCTATATAATGTAACAGAAACCGACTCGGTGGTGTAGCAACACCATTCTGAGTGAGCACCAGCCCAACCAAGATACTGGATTCCATATTGGTATTCACCTGGCTCGGAAATGTAAGCCCAAACCGTGTTGACGTAATGGTCGTCTTGAAAAGCCGTCAGTGCAGAAGACTGGCCGTCGGGATAGAACTTGCCATCCGCTCCTTTGTAGCAGTTGTTGCTCGACTCATTGCTGGCATCGAACACGGATGCCATCGGTGTCTTGGCATCGCCAAAGAACACGTACACTGGCGGACAATCGGCACCAGCGGCATGGAGTGCGTAAGTTGTGGCGTTGTCTGACATGCGGTAGAATCCCTGCATCGTGAACCGATAGAGTCCAGGCGTAGAGATGGTGACCGTGCCTGAAAAGACCTTCCTGCTGTCCCACTGCCCACCTTGGAACTTCTCGGCTGTTGTAGCTGGCGTGTCTGCCTCCACGATTTCCTGGCTGACCCATCCTGCCGCTTCAGCAGCTTCCTCCAGTTCGGCTGGAGTGCTGGCAGTGAGCGAAGCCGCCGACGCAGCATCACTTGCCTGTGAATTGACCAGTCCTGTCAATACAGCCCGATGCTCAGCAATAGAAACGCAGTTGAAAGAAGCGGCTTCGCTTGAGTTGACTGTTGACAGCACACGAGAACCGTCTGTTTTCATGTAATTGCCGTTCTCCACATTCTGGAAAGTGTATTTGCCATTGCCAAGCGTCACCTGCCATGATTTGTTCGCAGGGTTGGCATTGTCTGCATAAACGCCCGTTCCATCCGAGAAAATCAACCAGTCAGAAGCGTCAGCAAATTTCAACGTCGTAGCACCCTGTCCGTCCGTCACCACATTCACAGGCAATCCCCAATCGTACAACTGAACTGCCGAACCGTAAGGTTCTCCTCGCATCCAGAACTGACCATCGTCGCTACTGAAGAAATAAGTACCATCCAACAAAGCAGGCGTATGGAACGAAATGGTCTGTGCCTCGTTGTAGGTGTCGCCAGCGGCATAGCCGAAAGCACCCGCTGGAATCGTCAGTTCATAGTCGGTAGCAACCGACAGGGAAGAAGGAACTGTGAAAGTGAAACCATTTTCAGTGGCAGTCACCGTCACCGTCTGAGCCGAAGCACCCGCGTTGGCTTCCCCGAAACTCACAAGCGGCATGGCTTGCATAGCAAACGCAGCACTTGGGTCGTTCGTCGCAGCATGGTCGAAGGTCACCGTCACCAGTTCACCACCCTGCACAAATTGAATATCCGCAGTGGCTGAGCCTACCAAATAAGAATAAGTATTCGGAACCACACTCAGCGTCTGCGCCGTAGCCGACTTCACATAGTAGCGTCCAGCGGCGAGCGTCTGCACCTCGTTGCTCCAACTCATCGATGTTGCCGTTTCCGCCAACTGCGTTCCATCAGTGGTATAGACAAAATCGCTGAGCGCACTGCCTGCAGCCAGCGTGTAGTCACCCTCCGACGGCACATCGAAATAGTACCACCTGTCAGCCAACAGCGCGTCGGAAGGCAATGCGACAGCCGCAGAACCAACCGTAGGACCCCAATAATACAACTTGAAATTATCGAACACATCCCATTGGTTCGATGTGGCATCCTTGAACCCAATCCTGAGAGAGTTGCCAACCACAGGGATGACATCCGTGAATGTCTGACCATACGTTCGGTCTGTTATCATTTGCAGAACCGTGTTCTGAAAATTGTCCTTTGCAGCAGCCGACGAAGCAGCTTCCTTGCTGACATCACCACTCTGTCCATAGACCGTTCCACTCGCGCTTCCTGCCATCTGCAACGAAACCTTGTAAGCACCGTCGGGGAGCGTGACATCCTGATAGATATTGAAAGAAGAGCGATGCCATATCTCACAGCCAAGATTTGTGTTGTTGTTGCCGCCAGAACCCTCTTCCGTCCATCCACTCCTGTTATGGTCGAACGACGCATTCGTCACGTAGAACGGAGTGACATCCACAGGATTGGCAGCAGAAGCTGCATCCATCAGGTTCTGCTGGAAACGGGAACGCAAGATGGCATAGATTTGGAATTTGCCAATGTTGCTACCCGACTTGTTGGCTGCACACTCCGCCCCATTCGTGAAATTGCCGTCATTCCAAGGTCCGAGGTATCCACTGCTTTGATAACGCCCGTTCTGAATCGTCCAGCAACCATCCGAATAAGCAAGCAGAACCATGCACCATTCGTTTGCCGTGTCATAGACATCGTTGGTGTCGTACTTCCAAGCCGCGTTCCATTCAGTCTGGAAAGGAGAAACACTGTATTCCAGATTCCGAAGCGCATAGCCATCGCCTACGGTCTCTATGGTCCACGTCTTCGACAAGATGCCAGAAGTCGTTGGTTCGACCGACGATTGATAATAGACACCCAGCGAATACCATTTCGTATTTTGGTTGACACCCTTTGCCACTCCGAGCATCAGGTCCTGGCTATTGTCGGTGAACACAAAATAATAGTCACTGAGCTGGGAGGGGAGTGACGTTATCTTCGTCCATCCTCCCTCTCCGTCCTGAATCAGACGGGTATCGGCAGAAACATTCGTTCTCCCGACAAACAAGGCGGCGAGAGCCACCACTACGCATCGTAAGAGTCTTCTCATGGTCAGCATTAAAGTGAAAAGTGTAATGTGAAAAGTGAACAATTGCTATTCAGCGAAAACTCACAAACTCACAAACTTAAAATTAACGTGAGTTCGATATAACATAATATGTTCTTTTGTAGTGCCTCTTCGAGGCAGAAATCTAACAAATCGATTCAAAATCTCTCAAAATCTCATTCATAATTGTGAGATTTGAGAAGATTTGTGTGATTTCTCGCGATGCGACTCCTTATACCGAACTGACGTTAAAATTAGTTAGTTGTATTGGTGAAATCGTTGAACCTCGCAAAGTTATGCAATTCTTTCGGAATACGAAGCAAACGACGGCATTTTTTTTCGCACCCACGACTCATGTTTCCTCCCATCCACCCTCTGAATGTAAATTGAAGAATGAAGAATAGTCGCTTCGCTCCGAATGAAGAATGAAAAATGAAGAATGATGAATGAAAATTACTCATCCAATGAGCTGTGTAAAATACATTCTTAATTCTTCATTCTTTCGTTCACACCGAGTCATTCTTTTGACAATACTGAAATGTCGAGCCCTCATCGTTTTTCAAACGAGCCCTCGCTTGAACAACAACGAGGGCTCGCCATTTCAACAACGAGCCCTCGCGCATTTAGTAGAGTCGAAAAAATAAATGAAGAAGAACAAAATGAAGAATGAAGAATAGTCGCTTCGCTCCGAATGAAGAATGAAGAATGTAGAATGTAGAATGAAAATGACTCATCCAATGAGCAGTGTAAAATACATTCTTCATTCTTAATTCCTAATTCTTCATTTTATTATTCTTCACTAAACTTTCCCATCATATTGGGATAGCGTAACCCTCTGACGCTGAAGGCGTCATCGCTCAGTAACCGTAGGTCGGAACGACCTGCGGG
>OCVV011256854.1_pt1 | contig 25741 bp, 25 predicted proteins | sample 1539721 | NCBI WGS metagenome assembly OCVV01 (sample SAMN02144230, study PRJEB22623) | gut metagenome | biome: sheep rumen | host: Ovis aries | place: New Zealand
CGGCGAACAGGCCGTCCTCTGCGGCGGTATCTGCCAGCTCATCACCAACGGATTCGAAACGCTGTGCGAAGCAGGCTATCAGCCGGAAATCGCCTATTTTGAAACATTCCACGAAATGAAGATGATCGTAGACCTCATGTACGAAGGCGGCATGGCCAAGATGCGCTATTCCATCAGTGATACGGCAGAATACGGCGATTACACGGCCGGTCCGCGGGTCATCAGCGACGCATCGAAACAGGCGATGAAAGATGTACTGCACGATATCCAGGACGGAACCTTTGCCAAAGACTGGCTCCTGGAAAACAAGGCTGCCGGCCGGGCCCATTTCCTGGCGATGCGCCGCCAGCACGCCGAACATCCCATTGAAGAAGTAGGGGCCAAACTGCGCAAGATGATGTCCTGGCTGAACGAAGAAAAACCAGAATAATACGAAAGAGGGAATGGGGCAATGAACATCAATGGTGCACAGGCAATTATCGAATGCCTGAAAAAAGAAAGCGTGTCTGTCGTATTCGGTTATCCCGGCGGCACCGTACTGACGTTATACGATGAATTATATAAGGCAGAATTTCCACATATTCTTACCGGTCATGAACAAGGTGCTATCCATGCAGCCGATGGTTATGCCCGGGCGACGGGAAAAACAGGAGTCTGCTTTGCTACTTCTGGTCCCGGTGTCTGTAACATGGTTACGGGCATTGCGACAGCCAACATGGATTCCGTTCCGCTGGTCATCATCAGTGGTCAGGTCACCACCAGCCTGATTGGCCGTGATTCCTTCCAGGAAGCCGACATTTCCGGCATAACGACGCCGATTACCAAGCATAATTACTTGATAAAAGACGTGGAAGAATTGCCTCATATCCTGAAAGAAGCCTTTTACATCGCCTCGACGGGCCGGCCTGGTCCTGTCCTGATCGATATCGCTAAAGATGTATTCGATGCTACACTGAATTTCAAATATCCTAAAACGGTCCATCTGCGGGGGTACAGCGGCCGCTATATCGGTCAGGAAGACCATGTCACCCAGGCCGTAGAAGCACTGGCTGCCGCACACAAGCCGCTGCTTCTGGCCGGTGGTGGCGTCATCCTTTCCAATACGTCCGGCTATCTGCGTTCCTTTGTAGAAAAAACGCAGATTCCGGTCATCACGACGCTGATGGGCAAAGGAGCCGTACCAGACAGCTATGCCAATCACCTGGGAATGGTCGGTATGCACGGATCATATGCAGCTAACATGGCCGTCATGGAATGCGACCTGCTGCTGGCCATCGGCAGCCGTTTCGACGACCGCGTGACCGGCGATGCCGAAAATTTTGCGCCAAATGCCCGGATTGTCCATTTCGATATCGATAAGGTGGAAATCAATAAAATCGTCCACGCTGATATTAGTGTCGGCGGCGATCTCCGCTGGTCCCTGCCACTGCTGGCCAATCAGGTGCAACAAGGGCGGACACCGTACAAAAAACAATATCAGGAATGGCGCAATCACGTTCTGGCAATGAAGAAAGATCATCCATTTGCCTGCCGACATCTGGAAAATCAAATTTCCCCAGAAGTGCTGATTAAAAAACTGAACCAGCGTCTGGATGATGATACCATTGTCGTCACTGACGTAGGCCAGCACCAGATGTGGGCCGCCCAGTTTTACGACACGGAAAAGCCCCGCCATTTCATTACTTCCGGCGGGCTGGGAACGATGGGATACGGACTCCCGGCTGCCATGGGAGCCAAACTCGCCTGTCCCGGGCAGACGGTTCTCCTGTTGAGCGGCGATGGCAGCATCATGATGAATTGTCAGGAATTTGCCACGCTGGCCGATAACGGCATTGCTGTCAAGACCGTCGTTCTCTGCAACAGTGTCCTAGGCATGGTAAACCAGTGGCAGCGCATGTTTTATCACCGCCGCTACGCAGCATCTCTCCTGAAAAAAGGAAACCGCATTCCCGCTATTTCAGAAGCCATGGGAGTTCCCGGCTTTACGGCCACAACGCCGGATACGCTGGATGAAGCCATAGAAAAATTCCTGTCCGTTCCGGGACCGGCTCTTCTGGAAGTCCGCATCCCCGCCGATGAAAACGTCTATCCCATGGTACCCGGCGGTAAACGTCTGAACGAAATGATTCTGGAAGGAGGCAGCCGTACATGAGACAACATCTGGCTCTGCTCGTAGATAATAAACCTGGCGTCCTGACCCATGTCGCCGGCCTCATCAGCCGCCGTGGCATCAACATCGAAGCTATCAATGCCGGCTATACCGAAGACGCCGATATTACGCGCATCAATATCATCGTAGAAGTAAAAGATCACTGGGAACTGGATCAGGCCGTCAACCAGCTGGCCAAACTAATCAATGTCATCAAAATCGTCATTCTCGATGACAAGCCATTCGTCAGCTATGACCTGGCCCTGATTAAAATCCGGTACATCACGGCGAAAGACCGGATTGAACTGAGTAATCTGGCGGAACTGTTCCATGCCAAAATCGTAGACGTGGACAAACAATCCCTGATTTTCCGTCTCGCCGGCCGGGAGGATCATATCGATGCCATGCTGAATATGCTGCAGTATTATGAAATACTGGAAATCGCCCGCACTGGTTCTATCAGCCTGTCACGCGGAAAAGATGCGGTCAAGCATATGGAAACGTAGGAAGGAGACATTATGATTTGTCCCGATTTGCAACAACTCCTCGTCTGTCGTGACCTGCTGACAGATTCTCTCATCCAGACACTGCAGTCCCTGCAGCAATCCCCGGAATCAGAGAGCCTGCAATCCCGTCTGGCTGCCCAGCTCATTGAAAAAGCTGAACAACTGGGACTTTCAGGAAACCTGCTGCCAGCCTATCTGACCTATCAGCTCATCTGGGGCGACAATACGGCCTCGCGGACGCTGGAACAGAATGGTACGTACGGCCCCGGCCTCATGGCGGCCCTGGCCTCGGATATGGCTGTATTACTGCCCTGGCTGCGCATCGATACACGGGAACTCACCGGTCGTGACTTTCTGTCTTCCTATGTGCCGGCTGTCCCAATCCGCTCTCATGAACGGGATGATCTGATGAAAGCACTCATACAAGCAGAATCTCCCGGATGGGCAGCACAGATACTGTTAGACCATTATAAGACCCATGGCAGTGGTTCTCTGGCCCGGTTTACGGCATTCCGCCTTTCTTCATCAGGCCGCCTTACGGGAATCCGCGATTTTCCCGTATATGACTGGGACGACCTCATTGCCTACCAGCGGCAGAAAGAAAAGCTGCTGGCCAACACACAGGCATTTATCGCCGGTCACCGGGCCAACAACGTACTCCTTGCAGGGGCACGCGGCACAGGCAAATCGACCGCCGTCAAAGCACTGGTAAGCCGTTACCGGGACAGTGGACTGCGCCTGGTACAAATTGCCCGTGGCCAGTTATCGCAGCTGTCAGCCGTTATGGAACGGCTATGTGCCAGTAAAAATCTGAAATTCATCCTCTTTTTCGACGACTTGTCCTTTGACGAAGGGGAAACGGAGTACAAATACCTGAAATCGGTCATCGACGGCGGGGTGACACCCCAGCCGGACAATGTCCTCATTTACGCGACCAGCAACCGCCGCCATCTCCTGCGGGAATCCTGGCAGGACCGCAGCGACCAGATTGATGATATCTACATGCAGGACAGTGCCAACGAATCTATCTCCCTGTCAGACCGGTTCGGCCTCATCCTGCATTATACCCAGCCCACCCAGGACGAATATCTGGCTATGATTGGCCATGAACTGGAAAAATCCGGCATTTCTCTCGATAAAGAAACACTGCGGATTCTCGGCGTACGCTGGGAGCACGAGCATTCCGGACGCAACGGCCGCATCGCCCATCAGTTCGTCACCTGGTATCTGGGACAGCAAGAACTAAAACAGGCTGCGACACGCAATGCCTGACTATCATATATTAGATATAATGCATATACTCATAAAGGAGGTACCTTATGCGTAGTGATATCGTAAAAAAAGGCAGTACCCGTACGGCTCATCGTACGTTATTCCATGCCATGGGCTATTCCAATGAAGACTTGTCCAAACCGCTGATTGGCGTCGTTAACGCATTTAACGAAATCATCCCCGGCCATATCCATCTCCGGGAAATCGCCCAGGCCGTCAAACTCGGCGTAGCCGCGGCCGGAGGCACGCCGATTGAATTTCCCGCCATCGGCGTCTGTGATGGCATCGCCATGGGCCATGACGGCATGAAATTTTCCCTGTCCAGCCGTGAACTGATTTGTGATTCCATCGAAGCCGTAGCCACCGCCCACGCCTTCGACGGATTGGTCCTCATTCCCAACTGCGATAAAATCGTACCGGCTATGCTCATGGCTGCCGGCCGCCTGAATATTCCTGCCGTCGTCGTCAGCGGAGGACCTATGCTGGCTGGCCGTTACCAGGGACGCGATATCAGCGTCAGCACCATGTTCGAAGCCGCCGGTAAAGTGGAATCGGGCCAGATTACGCCAGACGAGCTGGAAGACATGGAAGAACGGGCCTGCCCGGGTTGTGGCTCCTGTGCTGGTCTGTTCACAGCCAATACCATGAACTGCCTTACAGAAGTACTGGGCATGGGTCTTCCCGGCAACGGCACGATTCCGGCTGCCTATTTCGGACGGCGCCGCATGCTGGCCAAAAAAGCCGGCGAAGTCATCATGGATCTCGTGCGCCGCGATATACGCCCCCGCGACATTATGACCCGCGAAGCTTTTGAAAATGCCATTGCCGTCGATATGGCCATTGGCGGTTCGACCAACACGGCGCTCCACCTGCCCGCCATCGCCCACGAAGCGGGTGTAGACCTGCCGCTCCGCGTGTTCGATGAAATCAGCCGTAAATCAGCTTATATCACGAAGATGAGCCCGGGCGGTACATACCATATGCAGGACCTGGATGAAGCCGGCGGTATCAGCGCCGTCATGAAGGAACTGACCAAACTGGGACTCATCCATACGGGAGCGCAGACGGTCACCGGCACCATTGCCAGCCGCATCGAACATGCAGAAATCCTGAACCATGAAGTCATCCACGGTGTGGAAAACGCCTATATGCATAAAGGCGGCATCGCTATCCTGACGGGTAATCTGGCTCCCGACGGCTCGGTCATCAAGGAAAGCGCCGTAGACCGGGATCTCCTCGTCTACAAAGGAACGGCACGCTGTTTTGATGCCGAAGAAGATGCCATCGAAGCCATCATCGGCGGTAAAATCCACGAAGGAGATGTGGTCGTCATCCGCTATGAAGGGCCTAAGGGCGGGCCGGGCATGAGAGAAATGCTCAACCCGACAGCCGTCATCACCGGCATGGGGCTTAAAGTCGCCCTTCTGACAGACGGCCGTTTCAGCGGTGCCAGTCGCGGAGCCTGCATCGGCCATATTTCACCGGAAGCCATGGAAGGCGGCCCTATCGCCCTCATCCACGACGGGGATATCATTTCCATCGACATCCCACAACGCAAGCTGGAACTCTGCGTCAGCGATGAAGAACTGGCCGCCCGCAAAGCGGCCTGGAAACAACCGGAACCGAAAGTCAAAACAGGCTACCTGTCCCGTTATGCCCGGCTGGTCACATCGGCCAATACGGGTGCCGTACTGAAATAAAAGAGAAACAAAAAGCGGGGCCGCATCCCATGAGTGTATACCCATGGGATGCGGCCCCGTCTTTATGCAAATATTCGTATCAGGATCAGTATTCTGTCTTGCTCGTCTTCGTCCAGATGCCCATTTTTTCTGCTTCTTTAATGAGTTCTTCCCGGAAATCAGGATGAGCAATATTAATCAGCGCTTCTGCCCGCTGCCATGTGGACTGGCCTTTGAGGAGGGCTACGCCGTATTCGGTAACGATGTAGTGAACGGCCGAACGCGGTGTCGTGACGACAGATCCCGGAGTCAGAGTCGGGCGGATCAGCGATTCCAGGCTGCCATCTTTCAGTTTACGCGTCGAATGGACGCAGATGAAGCCCTGGCCACCTTCGGAAAGATAGGCTCCCTGTGCGAAGTCCAGCGCACCGCCGGTACCACTGATATGGCGGTAACCTGCCGATTCGGCGCAGACCTGACCATAAAGGTCAAGGTTGATGCAGCTGTTGATAGAAACAAAGTTGTCAATGCTGGCAACGACATTGATATTGTTGACATAGTTGACCGGTGCATTGAACACGATCTGGTTGTCATCGATAAAATCATACAGACGCTGTGTGCCACCGGCGAAGGTATACATGATTTTACCTCTGTCGCGATTCTTTTTACCGGTAATTTTCCCGGCTTCGTACAATTCGACATAGGGATCTACCAGCATTTCCGTATGACCGCTCAGGTCTTTGACATCCGATTCTGCCAGTTTATGGCCAATCGCGGACGGAATCCCGCCGATACCGAGCTGCAGCGTACTGCCATCTTTGATCATCGGTACGACGAAGCTGGCAATTTTATCATCGACCGGGGTCGACGGTTTATTCGGGACAATCGGCATATCCGGGTTGGACCCTTCGACGATGAAATCGACATCGGCAATATTCAATTCCGTTTCATAGCCCAGTGCCTTCGGCATTTTCTGATTGACTTCTACGATGACCTTATCCGCCGATTTGAGAATGCCCCTTAAATCGGCTACCTGAGGCCCCAGATTGAAGTTGCCCCATTTATCCATCGGATGTACCTGGAAAATGGCGACATCCACTTTTTTATGGCTCCAGTATTTCGGCAGTTCATTAAAGAGGAGCGGCATGAACCAGCAGCGGCCGGCTTTATTCATCTTGCGGTCGAATCCATTGAAATGGCCCGATACGAAACGGACCTGATCGTTGGATTCCGTTTCCGTATAAGTAAAGAACGGATGATCCTGAATCAGCGTCGCATCGATGATTTCCACATCTTTCAAGCCATCCTTATTGATATGGTCGGCCAGCGCTTTATCCGTATCATACGGTGCCGAACAGCCAAGGCCGTACGATACACGGTCTCCGCTTTTGACGACAGCTGCCGCTTCCTGCGGCGTCACGAGTTTCTTTTGGTACTCTTCTGCAATTTGTGAAAGTTTGTACATATCTGTTGTTACCTCCTTATGCAAAAACCCGTCCGGTCATGCCGGATAAATCCGCCGATGCATCCCTGTCCAGCGGTATCAGGTTCCTGTTACCCATAAATTTATTAAGATAAATAAAGAAGTTTTGTTCTTTTTTATTATACGAAATTTGTGAAAAATAAGTCAAGGTCAAACGCTTTACTCATGAGAAAAACATCTTGTATACATGATTATTTCGTATTTCTGTCATGACTACTATTTTATTTCTTTTCAATAATAGTCTTGATATTTTTAAGATCGTCCAGGTTGACTTCCTTGAGCAGCATGCGGAATTGTGCCAGCTGTTTTTCCACATCCGGCGCCAGTTTGGGAAAATCCGGTTTGATAGCCCGCAGCTTTTCCAGAACAATCTGAGCTACGACGTACCGGGTATACCATTTATCATCAGCCGGTACAATATACCACGGCGCATACTTAGTCGATGTTGCACTCAGGACTTCCCCGTATATTTTCTGGTAGCGGTTCCAATATTTCCGTTCGTTGATATCGGACATGGAAAATTTCCAGTTCTTCTGTTTAGTCACGATCCGGTCTATGAGGCGTTTTTTCTGTTCATCCTTGGACACGTGAAGGAAAATCTTGACCATAGGAAATCCATTTTCCGATAAATACCGTTCCCAGTCCCTAATCTGGCGGTAGCGGCGTTCCCATATATCCTTGCCAATCAATTTTTCCGGCATGCCGTCACTCTTGATCAGGTTGTGGATATGAGTCACGACGACATCTTCATAGTGGGAACGATTAAATATACCTATTTCACCGCGGCTGGGCAGGGCTTTATTAATCCGCCACATATAGTCGTGATCTTTTTCTTCGGCACTGGGCTGTTTGAAACTGGTCACATGTACACCTGCCGGATCCAGCTGGGCAAAGACATGTTTGACCGTACCATCTTTTCCTGCCGCATCCATAGCCTGCAATACAATGAGGACTCCATAATGGTTATCGGCATACAGCTTTTCCTGCCATCCGTTCAGTTCTTCCATCACGCGGGGCATCCACTCTTTTTTTACCTTTTTCTTGTCAATGTCTACGTCACACGCCGTGGCATACTGGCTGAGGTCTACCTTTTCACCTTCTTTGACACGATATCGTTCAATATTCATGAATCCGCGCCTCCTTATTCACTGTATATATGTTTATTATACCTCATGAGCAAGAAAAAGTGTTCATTTTTGTCAATATCATATAACAAAAACGGAGCCGTACGAAAATAAACTGACGTTCATCTTAGTACAACTCCGTTTTAACAAATTTTTCGTAATCAGGCTCCCAGCAAACTGCCGACGATAATACCCAGGTAGGTGCCAATGACGTAGCCGAAGGTACCTACCAGCATGGAAGGACCGACCAGCCGGGTCCACCCCTGGGAAATAGCCATACCGGCAGCCGTCGTCGGCCCGCCGATATTGGCATTGGATGCCAGAATGATATCTTCCAGATCGAAATGGAACAATTTGCCACCGATAAAGCAGAAAGCCATATTGATGACAACCATGAGGAAACAGAAGACAAACAACAGCGGTGCATTACGCAGGATTTCCATAATCGATGCGGGCACACCGATAACAAAGAAAAAGAGATAGATGAAATAAGTACCCACTTCCTGAGCGCCATGCATAGTAGCTGCCTTTTTGGCAAAAAACGTCGCATACACCATGGAAATGACCGTAATCCACACATACTGACTGCCAAAGAAGGTATTGCACATATCGAGGAACCAGTTTCCCTTTGGAATGATACCGGCCAGTCCTGCCGCAATCAGTTTGGAAATCGTTACGACAATGACTGCGTAGGCCAGATCAATGGCAATATCCTTGAGGGAAATATCTTTTCTCCCCCAGTAGGCCGCAGCCAGCGTCTTTCCTTCTTCCGATACGCCGTTCTGCAATACGGCATCAATATGGGGATGTGTATAGACCCGGCGGAAAAAGGCATTGCCGGCAATAGCCAGCAGTACCAGGAAATAGACTGCCATATTGAGATTATCGGCAACTGTCGCCGAAGAAACGAGAGTACCGCCAGCCTTGAATGCATCGGCCAGGGCCGTAAAATTCACGCCGCCGCCAATATACGAACCGGTCATCATGGCCGCGACTTTGGGGAGTCCCGGTACGAACGGCCCCAACAGCCAGGTTCCCAGGACGGCTCCACAGACCGTACCGACAGACCCGATCAAAAAAATAAAGAGCAGCCGTCCCGTTTCCCTCCATATTTTCTGCAGATTTGCCTGCAGCAGAAGGAGCGGGATAGCCAGTGGCACAGCATAGCCCCAGACGATATCGTCATAAAGGGGCGCACTCGTAGGAATGATTCCCGTATTAACCAGAACCAAAGCCATGACCAGCGCGATGACGGCACCGGAAATCCGGGAAGCCCAGGTATATTTTTGTTCCAGATAGATGGAAACCGCTACGGCTCCACACATAATCGTCATGAGCATCCACGTATTCTGCGAACTCACCAAAGTTGCCATACAAAATCCCCCTTACCGATAATTGTTACCACCATAGGTATAGGTAAATTATACCCGATTTCCGCCAATTATCTACCCTCTATTCTTTCATTTGCCTCGCATATTAATGTATCACGCCCATAGATGCCAGTATGACAAAAATGACAAAAGCCACGACGACCAGCATCCCCATCTGCATCATATTCACAGCCATCCTCCTCTCCTGTACTATCCTATCATACCATAGATTGCCTAATCTGGAGAAGGACGTCACCGGTATCACACCGGCAAACCACTATATAAAAAAATGGGACTGCCCGATGATGTGACCCCAAAAAGTTAGACCTTGGGGCTATAACATAATAGCCTCTTCTAAAAAAGGGACTCAGTTATGAGCTGACCCCCAATCGTTAGATGTTAGGTCTAACAATTGGGGGTCAGCTCATGAAGACAGTCCCATTTTTATATGTGTGCACCTATAGTCTTATTCTGCGTGGAAGGCATCTGTATTGGCCTGGAAATGCTGATACAGGCTGACTGTATCCGTCTGGAGGGCCAGATACTGTACGCCTCTCTTTTTCCAGTTGATGGCCGATTCGATGCTGTCTACATACAGACCGATGGCTACGCCGTTTTCCTTGCCCAATTTCAAAATTTCATCAATCTGGGCCAGGACCTTGGGATGTTCCGTCTGTCCCGGAATGCCGAGAGATGCCGAAAGGTCGTACGGCCCGATGAATACGACATCGACGCCTTTGACTTTCAGGATATCTGAAATATTTCTGGCTCCGTCCTGTCCTTCTACCTGAAGCACGACAATAGTATTGGCGTTAGACTGGCCAAAAAACTGTTCACTTGTCATGCGGCCATATTCGCCGGCATGGACAAAGCGGTTGCATCCCCGTTCGCCTTCCGGTGTGAATTTTGCGCCTTTGATAGCCCGTTCCGCTTCTTCAGCAGAGCCGATCTCCGGAATTTCTACACCGTCAGCGCCTGTATCGAGTACTTTGCCAATGAGGGTCGGATCATTCGTATTGACGCGGAAAATAGCGGCAGTCCCTGCCAGTTTTGCCGCCCGTGCCAGATTAGCTGCATCTTCAACGGCGATTTCACCGTGTTCTCCATCGAGAATGACGAAATCATATCCTGCCAGCCCGGCAATCTGGGCAATAGCCGGATTATTCAGTTCAATGAATGTCCCCAGTAATGCTTCTCCCTTTTGAATTTTTTCCTTGAATTGATTCATACATACCACTCCTCTGTAAGAAACTCCCTATTTATAATCATAACACGTTTCACATTGAATCAAAATGCAAGTTCGTAATAGCAACAGAGCATACCATCACCTTCAATCATACCTGAAACGCGCCTCCGCCATCGTTTTTCCGACATTGTTGAAATATGATTAAATCCTTTGAATATTTTGACATACATAGCAAAACATAAGTCATCTATGCTATAATAACCTATAGCATAGATCTATAACGTTTACAGAGGATTAACTATGGCAGAACTAAAACTATCACCTAAAAAACCAAGGGAAAACAGCCGGGAATATGTTTTCCGCATGATGTACAGCAATATCATGTCCTTCCAGCTCGCTCCCGGTACAGCTATTTCGGAACAAGACATTTCCTCCCAGCTCGATATCAGCCGCACACCCGTACGTGATGCCTTCGTGCGCCTGGCCCAGCTGAAACTGCTCGATATCGTTCCCCAGCGCAAAACGACCGTATCGCGGATTCAGACAGAACAGCTCGACGATTCCTGTTTTATGCGCCAGGCCGTGGAATGTGCGATTATCAATCAGGCATGCAAAAAATTCCCTAAGACACACCTGAAACGCCTGGAAAATAACCTGATCCGGGAGCAGCAGGCCATTGCCAAATCAGATAATACCACCTTGTTCAAGCTGGACGAAGTACTGCATAAGACTATTTTCGATGGCTGTCATCGCAGCCGCATCTGGGATTACCTCACCAAAACGGACCTCAATTATCTCCGAGCCCGCGTGCTGGTCACCATGTCTCGGGTCAATCAGATGGAAATCGTACTCGACCAGCATCGCCAAATTGTGGAAGCCATCAAAAACCAGGACGAAGAAGCAGCTCTGCATGTAATGGGACCTCATGTCGTCCGTGTCCTCCCCCTGCTCAAAGGTCTGAAGGAGTTTTATCCCACCTACTTTGCCTGAGACTTCATATCGCACCGCCGAATCCGGCCTTGTCCATGACAGGGCCGGTTTTTGTATGCACAGGACACATGTATTCTCTATAAAGCATATAGATTATTCATACTAGACAGGATCTCCTCTTTCTTCATTGACACCTATGAGAAAGAAAACGTATACTTTATGTACATAAAACGAATACTAGGATACAAGAAAAGGAGTGCATCTATATGACATGGAGAAGTGCATCGTTTATTGGCGACCCGGACAAGGGAGCCCTGGCCCGCGGCCTGTACCGTTCTATGGGCTATAACGACGAAAATTTTAAAAAGCCATTCATCGCTATTGTAAACACCTGGAATGATATCTGCCCGGGACAGTATAATCTAAAACGCATTGCCGGATACGTCCGTGCCGGGATTGAGGAAAACGGCGGCACGCCTTGTGAATTCGGCACCATCGGTGGCTGTGACGGCATCGCCCAGGGCCACGACGGCATGCATTATATTCTCCCGTCCCGCGAAATCATTGCCGCCAGCATCGAAATCATGGTTCAGGCCCACATGCTGGATGGAATGGTCCTCCTCGGTTCGTGTGATAAAATCGTGCCGGGCATTCTCATGGCCGCTGCCCGGCTGAACCTGCCCGCCATCGTCGTAAATGGCGGCCCCATGTATCCCGGTCATCATAACGGAAAAGACATCGACGTCAACGAAACAGCCGTATACGCCGGGAAATACCGGTCCGGCCAGTGCAGCCGCGAAGAGTTCGAAACGGTAGAGCGCGCCGCCTGTCCCACTCCCGGATCCTGTCAGATGATCGGTACCGCCAATACCATGAGTTGTCTGGCTGAAGGACTGGGCATGTCCCTCACCGGTTCTGCCATGATTCCTACAGTAGATAAAAAACGCATGGACATTGCCCGCCAGTCGGGACGCCGCATCGTCGATATGGTCAAAGAAGGCTTACGCCCCCGCGACATTATCACCCGCAAATCCATTGAAAATGCCGTCCGCCTCGGCATGGCTATCGGCGGCTCGACTAATCTCATCATGCATATCCTGGCTATTGCCCATGAAGCAAAGGTTCCTTTTACCATTGATGATTATGAAGAACTGAGTCGCACAACACCGCAGATTGCCCGGCTCATGACAGCCAGCCAGTACGATATGGTCGATTTCTATGAGGCCGGTGCGGTACCGGCCGTTATGCACGAAATCCTGTCCCTGCTTCATGGGGATGCTCTCACAGTAACCGGGCGGACGATGAAGGAAAATCTACAGGACGCCCGCATCCTGCGCCCGGAAGTCATCCATCCGCTGGAAAATCCGTTCCGCCCCGACGGAGGTCTGGCCATCATCAAAGGAAATCTGGCTCCCCTTTCCGGTGTCTGCAAACCTGCCGCCATTCCAGTAGAACATCATACCTTTGAAGGTCCGGCTAAAGTGTACGACAGCGAGGAAGAATTAACTCAGGCCATCTACGATAATAAAATCGAAAAAGGAGACATCATCGTCGTCCGCTACGAAGGCCCCAAAGGAGGCCCTGGCATGAGGGAAATGTTTACGCCGCTGGAATTACTACTTGGATACGGTCTTGCCGAAGATGTCTTTCTTATCACCGACGGCCGCTTCTCCGGTTCCAACAAGGGCGGCTTCGTAGGCCACATTTCTCCGGAAGCAGCCGAAGGAGGCCCCCTGGCTATCGTTGAAGATGGAGACCGCATCCGTATCGATATTCCCAACCGCCGTCTTGATCTCCTGGTTTCTCCGGAAGAAATCGATAAGAGACTGAAAAACTGGCAGGCGCCGGAACCTAAAATCAAAGAGGGTTACCTGTCCATCTATGCCCGTCTGGTAAAATCAGCGCATTACGGTGCCATTATCGAATAACAGAAAATAACAAAAGGACTGCCCTAGAAGCCCCTGCTTCTTTGCAGTCCTTTCGTTTAATGAATTTCTTTCCAGTTCTTTACATACGGGCCGGCCGGCTTCCGTTCATCTACAAGACCGACTATATAATCAATAGATGTCTCGTAGAAACGTGCCAGAATTACCAGCCTGGCTATAGAAATTTTCCGTTTCCCCGATTCGTACAGACTATACGCTACCTGCGTACAATGAAGCATGTTTGCCACTTCCTGTTGTGATAACCGGGCTTCATACCGCAATTCCCTCAATCTGCCATATTCCTGCATACTACACCTTCTCTCTGCAGCATACGAAGCAACCACCTATATATAAAATGCAGGGGCTACTGCCATTGCTCCTGCTATACATAATCCCCCGAGTTTCATTTGCTACGATTATTATAACACGTTATAGGCCATAATGTATTGCTTTTCGCAAAAAAGATAAGATATATGCCGTTTATGTATAGAAAACAGGTCTTGCCCTCATAATTTGCAAGACCTGTCCAAATAGAGAAAGTGGATAGAAAATAGAAATATTATTTTTTTAAAGAATCCCGCTCTGCTTCTACATCGTGAGAAGACCATCCTGCTGCCTGAGCAATGATTTCAGTCCCAACTCCCAGTTTCAATAAATTCTGTACGATTTTACGCGTCTGATCCCTGGCTCCATCCTGCCAGCCTTCGCTCCAGCCAGCCTGCCATACTTCTGTAGTAGAGACTCCTTGATCATAAAACTCTTCCTTCTGCTGCCATATGTTGAGCGTATCCAATTCATCCGGTGAAAACGTCATGTCATCATCGTGTTTCATACATATGCCTCCTGCGTTTTTTACTTATATTATGGCAGGAAGTTGCCTAAGAGTAAAGAAAAAAGCTTAATAGAGCTGCAGCAACTGTGGAATCAATCCGGTAGACTGGATGGCTTCAAGACACTCCAGAATACCGACGACTCCGATAAACCACAATACATCAAAGGCCGCCTTGCGGAAAACCTTGGGCTTTACCGTATATTCTTTTGGTTCGTGATACAGGCTCCTGTCCGGGATGAACCGGGGCACGCCGGCCAGATATTCTTCGTAAGGCTTGCCAAATAAGCGGAGCAGTTTCTGTTCTTCTGACCGGATGATCATAGGGTATATCACGGCAAATCCAATGATAAGCATTGCTGCCAGTGACAAGGATTCCGTACACAATCCGACACCAGCACACCCCAGGAAGCTGAAAAAATACAGAGGATTGCGACAGACCGAATAGGGACCTTCCCGAACCAGCACTCCGTCTTTATAACCGGCAATATACTGGGCACACCACAATCTCCCCGCTGTCGCCAGACCTACCAACAAACAGCCTAAAAAGAAAAGAATACCCGTCAACACCGGTGCTGCCATTTCCAGCGGTTTTCCCGAAACAAGAAATAACACGACAAAGGCCAGGCCCAATACTTGTGAAATGCGCGTTCTGTATGTAACTAAAAATTTCATATTTCCTTTCCTCCCATGCGCAATATCATTTTCTACAATGGAAGTATACCAATGAATATTAAAAATATAGTATATAAAGGATTAGGAAATGTTAAACAAAGAATATAAATTTTTTAAATCAGGACTTGCTAAATTCCCAAAATTGATTTAGGATAGTACTATCAGTTCATGGGGATGTAGCTCAGCTGGGAGAGCGTGCGGTTCGCATCCGTAAGGTCGAGAGTTCAATCCTCTTCATCTCCACCAAAGGACAGAGGCCGTCACCGAAAATGGCCTCTGTTTTATTTTATTTTTTACATACTATTGCAGGAATTGACCATGGAACACGTGAACCATGCCGCAATTCCTTTTTTATTGCCACCGGCCCTATAGAGCGCTCCGTCCGGCAAGAAAGGACTCCTATGAAAAACGTTGCCATCGTATTTCTGTTTGCACTACTTGCCTGCCCCATCATGTCGTACGGGCAGACCCCGCCGGCCTCACCGTCTCCTCAGAGCCCGGCCCTTGTAGAAAAATCCCGGGATTTCTACGAAGGCAGGGTCTGGCGTCTCGATGCCACCGATGTGACGGCACTGCCCCGCAATTTCCGTACGACCGATATGACCTTCCGTCCTGTCGAAAAAAAATACCTACAGGAAATCGATGCTGCCTATATTCCGTCCCGGCAGGGACTGTCCCAATTACACGCTTCCGGATCAGCACAATTCACGGAAAAGCAGCTGCAGGCATTGGCTGACGTATTAACCAAAAAGGCCACCGGGCCAGTGTATATCGTAGACCTGCGGCAGGAGTCCCATGGGTTTGCCAATGGGATCCCCATCAGCTGGTACGGGCCGAGGGACTGGGGTAATATAGGAAAAAACCGCCATGCCGTCCTCCGGGACGAAAAGGACCGTCTCCATCACACGATAGGACAGGCCATCACCTTATATCAGCAGGGAAAAGACGATGCCCTCCTGCCCGTGCAGACTCTGATGGTCAACAGGGTCCAAACGGAAAAGGAACTCGTACAGGAAGCGGGCCTTCACTACTACCGCATCACAGCCACAGACCATCTCTGGCCCCGTCCGGAAACGATAGACCGGTTCATCCGCTTTGTCCAATCCCTGCCGCCTCAGGCCTGGCTGCATTTTCATTGCGAAGCCGGCATGGGCCGGACAACGGCTTTTATGAATATGTACGATATGATGAAAAATCCCTCCGTTCCCCTGAAAGACATTCTCTACAGAGAATATGAAATCGGAGGGAATTATACGGCTCACACCGTTTCCCATCCTTCCCCCTCAGACTGGAAAGGGCCCTATTATAACGAAAAGAGCCGCATGATACGGCTCTTCTACCAGTATGTACAGGAAAATTACCAGACAAACTTCGCTCGTTCCTGGAGCTCATGGCTCAAGGTTCACGAAACAGAGAAATAGCTACGCTGCCTTAGACAGATACGCGGCTGCCGGTATCACCCGGTCAAACTGCGGCAGCCACGCATGCTGCCGGTGACTGTACGTCCGGATGACGATTTTATCTTCAAACAGATACAGGGAATTAGTATAGATATCAGATCCGTTATCCCAATCGGCATTATATACATTGAGAATGCATCCGTGGTAACAATTAGCATCGGTCATGAAATCTCCATCTTTGGGGCGCGTATGGGTATGGCCGGACACCCAGAGCCGGACTTGTGGGTGAGCCAGCAGGATTCGTTCCAGCGCGTCTGCCGGCTGTACGGCATTGCGGCGTACCGGCCGGGCCGATCCATCAGCAGCCGGCAGAGCCGTCCCGGAAAGAGGTGCATGACAAAATATAATAGTGGGATACTGACTGTTTTCCGAAAGAGTCTGATCCAGCCAGGCCAGCTGCTGCTGGGACAATTCTACGGCAGCTTCACTATTCATTGTATCCGGTGAAAGGAATACAAGCAGATATCCACCCATCCTGCGAGAATGATATAACGGTCCAAAAAACCGGGTATACCGTTTAAAGTGGAATATCCGTTCCAGGAATCCTCCGGAAATCAGCCTACCTTTTGTATCCGTACTGTAAAATAATTCATGATTTCCTGCCACGAAGGCTTTCCGTGCTTTCAGGCCCCGCAGCAAAGACCGGACCCGCTCGTATTCAGACAGACTGCCATCGCGCTGTACCATATCTCCCGTAAATACAGCCAGGTCAACATCATGCCAGCGATTGATATCCTCAAGAGCTTTCTTTTTATTGTGCATCTTATTCAGACAGACCATTTCATCCACCACCGACTTGCTGGGATAATGGATATCACTAAGGATAACCAGCCTTTTATACGGTTTCTGCTTTTCTACCATACGATTCCCTGCACGGGACATAAAAAATAACTGCTGTAAATTTTTAACCCACCCTGTATAAGACATACGCATCCTCCCTGCCGCCAGGCCATCCACTCACTTTTATGAACACCCCCATCATAAAAGAAATGTATCTAATTACGGCAAAGGAATAGAAAAATATATGTAAACAAGGACTGCCTGACCGTACGAATTTCCGTCCGATCAGGCAGTCCTCTTCCATTAGCCTATTACTTAATTTTTCCTATTTCTATCTCGTCGATTTTGCCTTTTTCGATTTCAAAGACCATTCCTACATCAGGGGTTCCTACGGCTGTGTAAATAAACTTATCACCATGAATCACATCGGGCGTACCATACGTCTCCTGCAACACCGACGCGTCCATCCCTACATGAATTCCTTCCGGCGTCTGCCAGCCATTATTAGCCGAAGATTCTACACGGTATACGCTTTCATCTACCAGATGAATGGATACCGAATCACCATATTCATACTCGACGACCGACCCGGACGGAACGGACGACGTATACTCCCGTTCAATCTCCGTCGGTGCACCATATATCTGCCGTACGTACGAACCATCATTGCCGTACCCGATGCCACCCAGATACAGGGATTCCTGCGGTACCGATGCCAATGCGGCCGAAGCAGCCAGTGTCAAGAGAGTTGCCGAAACAACTATTGTCCATTTTTTCATCGTAGTTCACACTCCTCTTTGATTTGGATAATTATTATCCACTACTATTCTATCATAAAATAATATGGATTTCCAGCAACCCCTATTTTATATCAGATATCAAAAAAGCAACTATGTCACGAAGGAATCGAAAGAGAACATGATTCCCCTTCCATATAACTGTCCTTATGGCTAAGCGATGACGCGGACGACGATTTTGACGGCTTTGTCCCAGTTATATCCATCCGGAATGATGGTAATCGTTGACGTCCCCGGTTTGTTTGCCGTAAACAGGTCATCTTTGCAGGTCAGTGGTCCCTGCCCATCGTACAAAACTCGTTCCCTCATCCCCCGGTTCAGCCGGCGCAGCTGCATCGTTTCGCCTGCTTTCATGGTCAGTGACTGCTGGGATGTGTATACGACACCGTTATTTCCTATGGCGAATGATATGGTATATCCTGCCGGGACAGCAATTTCTTCCGGCAGTTCTTTTGCCATCATGCGCTTGCCCTTCCAGCGGTATACCGTATCCTGATGGCCCATGTGTTCGATGAGCTGGCCATTTTTGATTTCTACATTTCCCTGGAAAATAGCCGACCGGCTTAATAGTACCTGCGGTCTTTCATTCAGCCAGGCCAGCACATCATAGCTCAGGAACGCACCGCTTCCTTCGTGTTTATACAATACCAGCTGATCCCGTTTATTGTTCAGCAGATTCCCCGAAAGAACGTGTAGCGGGGCATATTTCCGCTCACTTTGATAGACAGGAGTCCATTTCTTCTGCACATCATCATAGGTCATGACGGCCGCTACATGAGACGGTCCATAACCGGCACCCTTCACATATCCGCTCAGGACATAATCATCCGCATCAGCACCCGTAAAGTGGACCGGCACCTGTTCTTTGAGGACAAATTGCGGTTCCAGCTGCTGAAATGTATCCACTGGTTCAGCGGCCTGCACCAGCACACTGGACAAACAACAAACGCTCAGAATCTGCAATACTTTTCTCATCCATGTTTTCTTCATCATCAGATGTCCCTCCTGACTTTCGCATTACAATAACGGCTCAAAACCCTGCCTGTTCTAATTCTTCCTTCATAGCCCGGCGGGTTGTATAGGTCTGTTTCCAATCACGGGCCAGATTGCGTACGATTTCTTCTCCTCCCGGATACTGGCAGATTTTCTTCAAGTATTGGATACAATTGCGATACTGACTGCGATGGCGGGAATCAGGCATGAGTCCTTTTACTAGCCATTTTTTTCATTATACCATGGCCTCCCCTGCCAGCATCATATTTTTGTCTGGATTTTCCAAAAAGGCTTCACCCGTTGCAAATGCAACTGCTTTGTAACGCCTTCCCAATTATACTAGTCTTGTAAGAACGATGAACCAAGGCAGATTTCAATAGCTACATAAAAGGAGACGATAGACATGGGAAAAAAACTGACAGATAAAGTAACCTGGGTAGGGAAAATCGATTGGGAACTGAACGAATTTCATGGACATGAATATTCTACAGAAAAGGGATCTTCCTACAACTCGTACCTGATCCGCGATACAAAGACTGTTTTGATGGATACCGTATGGAAACCCTTCGATGAAGAATTTGTCGCTAACTTAAAGCGCGAAATCGACCTCAAGGACATCGACTATATCGTCATGAACCATAATGAAAACGATCACAGCGGCGCCCTGCCGGCCCTGATGCGTGAAATCCCGGACACGCCGATTTACTGCACGAAGAAAGGGGAAGCCATCCTGCGCGGCCTGTATCACCAGGACTGGAACTTCGTCAATGTCAAGACCGGCGATACGCTGGACCTCGGAAGCAGCCAGCTCGTCTTCATCGAAGCACCGATGCTGCACTGGCCCGATACGATGTTCACCTATATGACCGGTGAAAACATCCTCTTCAGCAATGACGGATTCGGCCAGCACTATGCCAGCGAAAAGATGTACAATGACTGCGTCGATCAGGCTGAACTCTATCAGGAAGCCATGAAGTACTATGCCAACATCCTGAACCTGTACAGCCCCATGGTCACCCGCAAAATCGATGAAATCCTGAACATGAATGTCCCCGTATCGATGATCTGCCCCAGCCACGGCGTCATCTGGCGTGATAACCCGATGCGGATTGTTGCCAAATACCAGGAATGGGCAAAAGCGTACCAGGAAAACCAGATTACCATCATCTATGACACCATGTGGAACTCGACACGCCGTATGGCTGAATGCATTGCCGAAGGTCTGCGCGAAGCCGATCCGACAGTGACAGTAAAGCTTTTCAATTCCGCAGTGGATGACAAGAACGACATCGTAACAGAAGTCTTCAAATCCAAAGCTATCCTCGTCGGTTCGCCTACTATCAATTATGGCTATCTCTTCTCCATCGGCGGCATTATGGAAATGATCCGTGGCTTGAAATTCAAGAATAAGAAAGCCGCTGCCTTCGGCAGCTATGGCTGGAGCGGCGAAGCAGTCAAACAGATTACAGCCCTTCTGCAGGGAGCTGGTTTCGATGTCGTAAATGATGGGCTCCGCTGCCAGTGGAATCCGGACCAGGCAACACAGGAAACGTGCCGCGAATACGGCCGGGAATTTGCAAAAGCCGTCGGCGTTTCAGAAAGTCCGGAAGATGACGTACCGACAGAACTCGGCGATTACAACAACGACGAACAGATCGGCCAGGCTGCAAAAGAACATTTTGAAGATTGGGAAAGAGATGCCCGTGAAGGCGTCAAAGGCGGTTATGCCGGCTAATAAAAAAGATAGTTGAGTTATATGTTTTTCTGTCAGAGATATTTTTAAAATGTATATTCTTGTTTTTAGCTAAGCAAATACTCTTTGTTCACTCCCCGGTGGGCAAAGAGTATTTGTTTATCGGGAAATGTTAAATTACGATAAAGCTATGGCAATTTCAAAAAATCTGTTAAAATAAAGTTGCATCATTCTATTTTAACGGATACTTATAAAGGAGGTTCCTTATGAAAACATTAGATGAACTATATCATCAGATGCTCCGGCAGGCCGCTGATGGTAAACCGGTCGATGTCGATGGAGACCCGAAGCTCATTGACTGTCTGGCCCATCCGGACGACCATCCACTGATCTGGCGGGTAAAACCCTGCGTCTGTCCGCCTGATGAAAAACATCCCTGCCAGGAAGCCTGTTCCTGGGGCGCTATCAAACCGTCTCCCGATGGCAAAGGGATGATAATCGACGATGCAGAATGTGTCGGCTGTCAGGCCTGTGTCGATGCCTGCAAACTGGAAAGTCTCAAAACGAGTAAAGATATCATCCCCGTCGTCCAGGAACTGCATGACTACGATGGCCCGGTCTACGCACTGGTAGCACCGGCTATCTCCGGCCAATTCGGCCCTAACGTCACCATGGGGAAGATGCGCACGGCCCTGAAACACCTGGGATTTACCGGCATGCTGGAAGTCGCCGTATTTGCCGATATCCTGACCATGAAAGAAGCGTTAGAATTTGATAAAAACGTCCATACAGAAGAACAGTTCCAGCTGACGAGCTGCTGCTGTCCTATGTGGATTGCCATGATCAAGAAGCTCTATCACCAGCTGCTGCCCAATGTCCCCGGCTCCGTTTCCCCTATGATTGCCGGAGGCCGCACGGTAAAGGCACTGCATCCCAATGCCAAAACTGTATTCATCGGTCCCTGTCTTGCCAAAAAAGCCGAACGGAAAGAACCGGATATCGCCGGTGCCATCGATTATGTCCTGACCTATCAGGAACTGCGTGATCTGTTTTCCGTCACCAATATGGACCTGGAAAAAATGGAAGAAGAAAACGTCCCCCACGCCTCATCATCCGGTATCGGCTATGCCTGTGCCGGCGGGGTTGCCGACGCCGTAGCCATGACCGTCGCCCAGCTGGACCCGGACCGCAAGGTGCCCATCAAGACCCGCAAAGCCGACGGTGTCCCCGGCTGCAAAGCCATGATCAATGACATTCTCGCCGGCAATCGCGATGGCAATTTCTTTGAAGGCATGGGCTGCATCGGCGGCTGTGTCGGCGGTCCCCGGGCCATCATCAAAAAAGAAGAAGGCAAAGCCTGCGTACAGGCCTACGGGCAGGAAGCCCAGAGCCGGACGCCTGTAGAAAATCCCTACGTCATCGAACTGCTCAAACACCTGGGATTTGCTACCGTAGAAGAATTTCTGGAAAAGAGCGACCTCTTCGACCGTCATTTCGACTGATCGTTCATCAAATAAAGAATGCCTATGAATAAACTGAAACAACGGCTGTGTTCCTTGTTATGTACGACTATACTGATAGGTGCAGCAGGAGCAGCTTATGCCACTTCCGATTTTACGAACGATATGAAACTGACCGTATCTGCCCGGCTGACACCTAATGAAGGAGCTGCCTCCATTGAACGGCAGTACGACCATCCCGATTCCCCGTATTACGCTCATCCCGATTTCTACCACATGAAATCCACGGCATCGCGGACCATTCTCAGCGGATACCAGACCTTCCAACAGACGAGCGAATGGTCCTGCGGGCCGGCAGCCGCCCTGACCGTACTGCAATGGTATGGCCGGACAGACGGATGGAACGAGCAAAAACTGGCCGCCCTGCGTCATCCTCTGAAGGACGTGACCGTCCCCGGTTTTCCCAATGGTTATCCGGGAACGACACTGCGCCAGATGAAGGATATATTTGATGGCGTCGGAGGCTTTCATTACATCTCCAGCAGTGACTATCAAAAGGAAGGCAAAACACTTTCTGCCAGCGATGTACGAAAATTTCTGAAAGAAGGCCATCCCATCCTAATCTGCTGGATAGACTGGAATGGCCACTGGCAGGCAATCATTGGTTATGATGATATGGGTACAGCCAATGAAGCCGACGACGTCATCATCGTCGCTGACCCATATGATACTACCGACCATAACCAGGACGGGTACGGAATCTACTCCTGGCAGCGGTTCCAATCGATGTTCTCCATGTACAATCAGTTCCCCGAATCAGAAGGCGGCAGCAACCAGCTTTTCTTAGTGCCGATTCCGGATAAAAAGTAATAAATAAATCAAAAAAATCACCTCTATGATTCAGTACATGTACTGACCTACCATCGTTAGATTTTTAGGTCTAACTTTTTTTTGGGGGGGGGCAGTACACCATGTACTAATATAAGTATAAGAGGTGATTTTTTATTAAACTATTTTTCCTGACTGTAGCATGAATCTTTATTTACTAATGCTTCTCTAAAATAATATATTCCTCTCCTTTCTTTTCTAATGATGCCACACTCCATCGCCTTCTTTAAAATCCGTGATGCCGCATTTCGACTGATTCCAAATTGAGTTGCCACAATCTGCCGGTTAAAAGGGTAGGCGAATTCATAAATTTCCAATAAATTGATAATTTTTTTTAACGTGTCTTTTCGAAAGCTTTTAGCCGCTCTTGTTTGTATAATGATTTTTAAGTCGGTAAGTTGCGTTTTATCCGGAGTAAGTTGCGTTTTATTTGATTTCGTTCCACTTCGCAACTCATTTCCCCTGTTAGGCAGTGAAACAAGGAAAAAATATTCATTGGAATAAAATATTGGCTTTATATCAAAATCTGCATATGAATTCATAACCCGGCGTATGCCACTACCTCTGCGATCCATATAATGCAGTCGGCCAAAAATATCAGATATAATTTCATTTCTTCTCATGGACGGAATCATTTTTAAATCTAAATCTTGAATACGACTTCCATTCATCATTCCTCCAGGGAACGAGATATCCAGTCGATCATCATACATATCGACATGTATTTCCGAACCGATATTTTTGATAGTCCCGATGAATCAAGGCATTAACTAAAACTTCACGAACCGCTTTAAACGGATAATCACTCTTCTCTTCCCTATGCATTCCCCGTATTGTCCAAGGATTTTTCGAATTATTTCGTATAAATGATTCTGCATTGTTAAGAAGAGTAATTAGACTCGCTCCAGAAAATTCTTCATCATCTAGTGCATCACCTTCAACAGACCCTTTTGTTATCCCTTTCCAATGAGTACAAACAACACGCGATTGTTTTAAAATTCCTTGATCACAAAGCAATAATCCAGCATTTGTCACTTTACCAGCTTCCGTCATTAATCCCATAAAAATAGGATCTTGAGATAAATTAAATTCTTCGCCCGTCTCTCTTTTTAAAGTCGCTCCTAGTAAAGTAAAACTAACATCACTCATTTGATAAGAAGTAGGCAACGCATCATAAGTTTGATTCATTCCCTTTAGAATCAGGATATTAAGTTCTAAGGTAGTTGCCAATTCAGATCTATCGCCACGTCGGACATAGCATTCTCTTGTATGCTCGTGAATATAATAGTACGGATAATTGGGTCCTGGAAAGATAGCCAAATCAAGACAATACTTACCTTCTCGATGGCTAGAAAATGTTATTAATGTATAATTAACCATAGGGCTAATCCGAGTTGAAAGAAATTCCGAAATCTTGCTGGCAGTTCCTTGAGCATCATCTAAGCCAATTGCTTCATGGTCACCGTCAGTTATTCCAAATAAAATATGCCCTCCTTTAGTATTGGCAAATGCAGAAACTGATTTTAGCCAACTTTTAGGTTTGTTTGCTTCTAACGAAACTTTATAGTCTAAAAAAACTGGCCTCTATTCCTTTGAAGTCATTGATATCCATCCCTCTTCCCTCCTATAGTGACTACATTGGAATATTTTTACTATTTTTTATTTTAACGTTATATTTGTCATCCCGTCAAGCTCAATGCAAAAAGGGTTAGTTTACACTAAGATGCAAATAACGCTTATACAATATTTAAATAACCATTGCAATAAAAAAGAAGGTGCAATAAGAAGTCAAAAGGTAATGAATTAGTTAGATGAGAAAAATATAGCACGTATGAAAGCCAAACAAAAAATGCTCACAAAGCCTTCCAGAATAGGCTTTATGAGCATTTTTCCCTTTTAAAAGTGTCAAAAATTATTTTTATATCGCTGAAAGCAGCTTACCCCTGCGGAGATTCTCCTTCCCCCTGTCCATCTTCCGCATCAGGGCGGATGATACGGAGGATGGATGCTTCCGAACGTTGTCCCTTCCAGGCTTTATTCAAAATTTTCATAACGATGAATGCCAGAATAAGGCCGCCAATGAATCCGGCTGCAGCCGAACCATTTTCCGATAGTCCCCACGACGGGCCCTGTGTATAGAGGACGACGATGCTCAGGAGGACGATCAGCATGGGGATGCCAAAGCCGATAAATCCACCGAGGGCGATATTTCGTTCCGGCAGGGCGAATTCGACGAAATCTCCTTTTTCAGCTCCGATTTCATTGCGTACCTCAATGGGAGCCGTGGCATTGCCGATAGACGACGCATGACGCGAAAAAAGGCTCGTCCGGCTGGCCTTGATCAATACCATATGGTCAGGCAGTATCTTTTCTACTACCCCAGTTTCTGTTCTCATATCATCTCTCCTAACGTCATGGTGTCCGTATATATAGCAAAACAGCACATCCTGCCGGATGTGCTGTAACCTGGTGGGCGATAACGGGCTTGAACCGCTGACATCCTGCTTGTAAGGCAGGCGCTCTCCCAGCTGAGCTAATCGCC
>OCVV011336771.1_pt1 | contig 25713 bp, 19 predicted proteins | sample 1539721 | NCBI WGS metagenome assembly OCVV01 (sample SAMN02144230, study PRJEB22623) | gut metagenome | biome: sheep rumen | host: Ovis aries | place: New Zealand
CAAAAAAACACCGCGCTAATTAATTTTAGGCTGCTTTCGCAACCTAAAATTAATTATATCTCACTATCTTCGTAAAGACAAGCAATTATCTAAGAAGACTAAGAACATTCTGTGACTGTGAGTTAGCCTGAGCCAACATAGCAGTACCTGCCTGCTGGAGTACAGAGTTCTTTGTGAATTCTACCATCTGTGAAGCCATATCAGTATCGCGGATGCGTGATTCTGAAGCCTGGAGGTTTTCAGCACCAATATCCAATCCCTTTACTGTAAGTTCAAGACGGTTCTGATAAGCACCGAGGTCAGCACGTTGTTTGTTGATCTTTTTAAGTGCTTCATCAATAGTTCCGATTGCGCGGTTGGCATCTTCCGGTGTAGCAAGTGAAAGCTTCTCTTCTGAACCAAGTTCGCGAACTCCGAGAGCTGCAGCAGACATAGTACCAATAAATACCTGTACTCTCTGATCCATGTTAGCACCAATATGGAACCACATAGAAGCAGTTACTACATTTTCTCCCATAGGCTGTGCGAAACGGCCAGTAAGCATGTTCATGCCGTTAAACTGAGCGGCACTAGCAACGCGGTCAACTTCTGATACAAGGGCAGAAATTTCAACCTGAATCTGCATACGATCTTCTTCAGAGTAGATTCCGTTTGAAGCCTGAACTGCAAGTTCGCGGATACGCTGCATGATGTCAGTTGTTTCCTGGAGGTAACCCTCTGTTGTCTGAATAAAGCTGATACCATTTGAAGCATTCTGTGAAGCCTGGTTCAAACCGCGGATCTGTGCGCGCATCTTTTCAGATACTGCGAGTCCTGAAGCATCATCACCTGCACGGTTGATTCTCATGCCTGAAGATAATTTCTCCATGTCTTTGTTAAGACTGAGACCTGTAACTCCGAGCTGACGATTGGCAAACATTGCCGACATGTTGTGGTTGATAACCATAGTATTCCTCCTTGGAATGTGAGCAGAAGAATCCTTTCTTCTGTTAAAAAGATGCAAAAATGCGTAAATGTTTTACAAGGCTACATCTACACATTTTTGCCCGAAACGCCTGACTGCTGCTTCAGCGAAGTCGATACAGTCATAACACTTCTACACTAAATATCGGCAGGAATAGGAGAGAACTTTAATAAATTTTTTTAAAAAAGTAAAATTAATTTTCGTTAATTCTATTAACAAAAATCAACAGAATTAACAGGTTTGTTAATCCTGCTATATTGATAATAATTTTTTGGAAAAAAAAGTTAAAAAAAAATCCAGAGTGTAAAAACTCTGGATTTAGGAGGTAGCGACTAATGGGATTGAACCATTGACATCACGGATATGAGCCGTGTGCTCTACCAACTGAGCTAAGTCGCCAAATGATGTTGCTATAATATCATTTCGAAAGAATCAAGTCAATAGTAAAATTGCCAAAATTATAAAAAAAATCTTTTCCCAGAATATATGGCACGAAACTTGCACATATAAGCATACCGGTTATTTCTTCTTCTACGTCTTTCATACCGGAAAAATAAAGAAAGAGGTTAAAAAATGAAAATCAATGAATTCAATGAACTTCCCAAAAAAATGTCAGAAGGACTGCTTACCCAAAAGGAAGTTCTTAATCAACTATGCAGTTTTGTATCACAAAATTGTCCGCTATTCGGGCTTCAAAAATATGATGAAGATACACGACAGGAAATCATGCTTGGAATAGTAGAAAAGGGGATACATATTATTTCTGTATATAATCCTGAGATTGGTGATTTCTTTACTTTTTTTTACTGTCATGTATGTTCAATCATCAATACGCTTGCAAAAAAGAATACATATTCTTATCTGCAGGACAGATTAAATATGGTTGAAGGAATAAATACGGTGAACGAAAAAAATATGAAATATCATAAAATAGATTTTCAGAATTTCGAAGTTTCCAGGGCTCCGCTGGCGAGAAAACAGCTTTCTCCTGAAGAACTTCAGCAGGCTGTAAAAGAGCTTCAGCTTAATGCTTCGGACAAAAAAATAATAATTCTGGCATTAAAATCTTCATACTATCTAACAGATGAACAGATTGAACGATTGTGCAGCATTTATAAAATCAAACCGGAATATTTTTATAATATGATTCAGTATTGTAAGGATTCAATTCAAAAAAAATCAGAACGAAGAGCAAAAACTCAGGAACGGAGAAATTTTGCCTACTATCATCACAGACGTTATAAAACTCTTTTAGAAGATATGTTGAAGGAACCGGAAAATGAACAGAATATTTTTTTGAGTTCAAAATTTAAGAGACTTGAGAAAAAGCATGAAAAGAACTGGCTGAATCTTAATAAATCATTTGAAGAGGGCCATCTTTATTTACGTCCAACAAATAAAACTGTAGCAAACCTTCTGGGGATTTGTGAAAGACAGGTTGCTTATTATATAAAATGCGCTAAAAGAGAAAGCAATCTGGAACAAAATTTTGACGAGGATACTGAGTATGCAAATGAACCAAAAGAATAAACAAAACGACACTTTGTAATTATTTGATTTTTCCGCTATAGTAATAATATGAAAATTTACTTAGCTACCGGAAATAAAAATAAAAAAAGGGAGATGTGTGAACTTCTCCCTGAACACACAATTCTTATTCCTTCTGATGAAGGAATAGCTTTTGATCCTGATGAAACAGGAACTACTTTTTATGAAAACAGCCTGATTAAAGCACGTACTCTTTATGAGATTGTGCATAGTCCTGTAATTGCAGATGATTCTGGAATCTGTGTAGATGCATTGGGTGGGGCACCTGGAATTTATTCATCGCGCTATGCAGGCCCTGAATTTATGCATGGTAAGCCTGATGGAACAAAAATCAGTCAGGAAGAACAGAATCTCTTTTTGATACAGCAGACAAACGATGCTATAAAAGCAGGCTCTCTTCCAAAAATGGCTTATCTTCACGGAGAACGAAGCTGTCACTATACCTGTGCAATGGTAATGTATTGCGGACCAGACAGACTTTTTGTAGCTCAGGAAACATTTGAAGGTGCTCTGATAGATGATATTTCAAAACAGGCCGGAAGCGGTGGCTTTGGTTATGACCCGATTGTGTTCTTGCCTGAATTTGGAAAAACTGTTGCTGAGCTTACTGCAGATGAAAAAAATGCAATTTCGCATCGCGGAAAAGCTGTAAGAGCCCTTAAAAGAATTATAGACCAGATGTAAAAATAAAAACTGATTAATACAGATTTTGCAGATGATAAAAAAAAGTTGTTAAAAAAAAACTTTCGGTTTATAATATTATTTACGACTTGTAAGGAGTGCAGATATGAAGAAAATAATTATGATTCTTGCATTGCTTTCTGTTTTTTCAATGGCTTTGTTTGCAGATAATGGCAGTGCAAATGCGCCGGAACGTACAGAAGGTAAGTGGACAGATATGTCGTATGTGAATGTTCCTATACTGAAAATCCTTGAAGGAAAAGACGGCTATGCTGTTATCTATCAGAAAAATAGAACCGGAGTTGGTAGTGTAGTTCTTCCTAAAAAATGGGGAAATGGTTCACCGGAAGCTCCTCGCAAGCTTAAATTCCGTGCGGTAAGAACTTCACTTGGAGCATATATGACGGTTGTAAAGGATGGTGGTGAGTTTAAGCGCGTAATTCTTTCTATTCCGATGAACAAAAACAATACAATCTGGGGTATGGTAGATTCCAGAAAGAATATGGAAGGTGCCGATAAAGATACTCTGGAAGACTTGGAATTCTAGGCTGAAATACGGTATTATAAAAGAGGGTGTAAAAACCCTCTTTTTTTTTGCCCGCAAAAAAACGTACGGGCTTTATTTTTTATAACAGGATAATTTATGTTTGATATTTCTCAGGAAAAGGTTAGCGAACTTAAAGCTTTTATTGATAGTCATAATTTCTTTTTTATTGCAGGTCATAAAGAACCAGATGGAGACTGCATTACTTCATGTCTTGGTATTGCAGCAATTCTGGAACACTTTAATAAGCCGTATCAGCTCTTAAGTGCTGGCCCTTTTAAACGAAATGAAGTTATCCGATGGCAGGAACGCTTTTCTGACACAATGGAATTTCAGGATGAAGGTGAACGTAATGCAAGCGGACTGTTTATAGCTGACTGTTCTGAGATTGCACGCATTGGCGATATTGACGGCGAATTGAAAGGTTTAGATACATTTGTCATAGATCATCATAAGACCAGCGGACTTGAAGAAGGTTTTAAAGGGTATGTTGATGGAGATGCTCCTGCCTGTGCTTTTTTAATTCAGTTATTTTATGAAAAACTGATAGGTCCTGTTCCGTCACTTCTTGCAAAGGATTTGTTTTTTGGTATCTGTACAGATACAGGCTTTTTCAGATTTTTGACTGATAATTCATCTGAAGTGTTTGCTGCTGTGAGCCGTCTTGTAGCAGCCGGGGCAGATCCGAGAACTACATACCGCGAAATTAATTCAGGAAAGCCATATACAACAAGAAAGCTTTTGGGTGTGCTTTTGGGAAAAGCTGAAAAATATCTGGATGGTAGACTGGTAGTAACTTATGAGTCTCTGGAAGATACAAGAAAGTGGGGGCTCGAAGGGCGCGATTCAGATTCGCTTTACCAGCTTATGCTCAGTGCAAAGGGCGTAGAGGCTGTAGTATTTCTGCGCCAGGATACGGAAACAACTTGTACCGGAGGTTTCCGTTCTCAGGATAAAGTAGATGTTTCCCTTGTTGCAGCAAAGTTCGGCGGTGGCGGACACAAGAACGCCAGCGGCATGAGCTGTAATGGTAGGGTAGAAACCTTGATTCCGCAGATAGTAAAAGAATTTGCGCGGATTATGTAAATTATTCAGAACTCGTTTTGTATTTTGAAAATCATCCGGCGAGAGCGGAGCAGAGACAAAAGCGCATCGTAACGTCTTTGGCGCTTAGCCACAAAAAGAATCCGAGGCTTTTCGCTTGCGAAAAACGCAGGATTCTTACAAAAAAACGGTACGCCAGCGCTTTTTGTCTCTGACGCAGCGGGAGCCGGATGATTTTCAAAAATAGTTATCTTAAATTTGCACCTTTCACAAATGTCTGTGCATATTCTATTAATTCTTTTACTTCTGCGTCGGTGTAGGGGGATATTTCATTATATGACGGGTCGAGGCAGTTTCCGTTGCGGAATTCTGCAAACTGCCAGCTGGCATCTTGTGGAAGCAACTTTGACATTTCTGCAATATCATCTTTTGTAACTAGGCCTGGGACCAGTACTGTGCGCCATTCACGACAGTCTGCCGGGTAGGCTGCTACTAAGTCTGCACTTTCTTTTAAGACCTTCTCAAAAAAATCAGTTTTGCCATAAAGAGGTGAGGCGCCTCCACAAATCAAAGTAGAGTAGCGGGAAGGTGTTGTTTTTATGTCCATTGCGATAAAATCCGGTCGTAGCTCAGGAGAATCAATCAGAGTGCGGAGTTTTTCGGGCAGGGTTCCGTTTGTATCAATTTTTACTTTATAGCCAAGCTCTTTTGCCTTACGGATAATTACTGGGGTGTAAGGATTTAATAAGGGCTCGCCGCCACTTATGACAAGTCCACTTAAAATGCCTTGTCGTTTTTCAAGATGAGCAAAAAGTTCTGCTACTGTGTTAAGAGGTTCTGTTTCAATACCGGCAGGCATTTCTGAATCGGTAAGAACAAGCCCTATGTTGTAACAGTATGGACAGCGGATATTACAGCCTTTAAGAAAAAAAGAACCTGCGACACGCCCCGGAAAATCCACGCAAGTGGTTTTTACAAGTACGCCCGCAGGTTTATTAAGGTCAAGTTCTGGCATTATGCAGAAACTGCTACCTTGCTGAATACAGCTTCGAGTTCTTCTACATTGTGACAGCGTGCAGTTTCAACACCAGCCTCGTTGTAGAAAATTACTGTAGGAGATGCAAATACACCTTTCTTTGCGGCTTCTGCAAGTCCTTCCTTTGTATCAACATCAATAGAACGACCTGGCATATCAAGATCATTCATAAATTCTTTTACTGGAGGGCAGTTAGGGCAAGTCTGTCTTGTATACATTTCGTAAGTAACACTGGTTGTGTCAGTTACTTTTTCTGCCTTTGTCATCTTTGCAGGAGCCTTGCGTACGCATGGACCGTCTGCGGCTGTGATATCATATTCCTTGCTGGCTTCGAGAGTGAACATTTTGCGCTGGTCAAATTCATCACGCTTTCCTCTGTTCCAGTGCTTTACTGCACGATAGTAACCAACGATACGTGCATAAACTTCTGTCTCGGTTCCATGAACGTCATTCAATGCAGCTTTTGTTTCTGCAATCTCGGCTTCGATTTGAGCAAGTGTTCTTTTTTCCATAATCTTTTTGTTTCCTCCCAAAATTATTTAAATTTTGCACCCACACTAAATATAGTGTAGGTGTTGTTAGTTGTCAATTTGTCAGACACTAGAATTCTCGGTAGTACACAGCAAAATCTTTAATTTTTCTGTTCTGCAAGTACTTTTTCTTTTTCTGCTTCAAGTGCTTTGAGCTTTTCTTTAAGTGCCTTTTCTTTTTCGGCCTTGCACTTAGGACATTCAAACTGCTGTCCGATTAAATAGCCGTGTACCTTACAGATTGAGTAAGTAGGTGAAATTGTGAAGAACGGAATGCGGTACTTGCTTGCAATTGTGCGAACTAGGTCTGCGCATGATTTCCAGTCTTTAAGTGCTTCACCCATAAATACGTGGAACATTGTTCCGCCTGTATACTTAGTCTGTAATGATTCCTGATGGTCGAGTGCTTCAAATACATCTGCAGTGTAATCAACAGGGAGCTGTGAAGAGTTTGTATAGAACGGTTCATTAGTTCCACTTGTGATGATGTCAGGGAACTGCTCCTTGTCGTGTCTTGCAAGACGATAAGAAGTTGATTCTGCAGGAGTTGCTTCGAGGTTGAAGAGATCTCCTGTCTGCTCCTGGAAATCCTGCATCTTTTCTCGCATATGCTGAAGAACTTTTTCTGCAAAAGCCTTGCCTTTTGGATTTGTAATATCAACTCCAAGGAAGTTGAGACAACATTCATTCATACCACAGAGACCGATTGTATTAAAATGATTTACAAGAGTCTTTAGGTAACGTCTTGTATAAGGGAAGAGTCCGCCGTCATAAAGCTTCTGAATAACCTTACGTTTTGTGCAAAGACTTTCTTTTGCAAGTTCCATGAGGTAATCGAGGCGCTTGTAGAATTCTTCTTCGTTCTTAGCAAGATAACCAATCTGTGGCATGTTGATTGTAACTACACCGATTGAACCTGTGAACTCGTCTGCACCAAAGAGTCCACCACCACGGCGTCTCAGTTCACGTTTATCAAGCTGGAGACGGCAGCACATTGAACGTACGTCGCTCGGATTCAAATCTGAGTTTACGAAGTTCTGGAAGTTTGGAGTTCCGTACTGAGCTGTCATTGTGAAAAGCAGTTTTGCATTTTCAGAAGTCCAGTCAAAGTCGCGTGTAATATTGTAAGTCGGAATAGGGTAAGCAAAGCCACGACCATCCGCATCACCTTCAATCATAAGTTCAATGAACACTTTGTTAATCATGTCCATTTCTTTCTGACAGTCGCCGTAGGTATAATCCTGTTCCTTACCGCCTACGATTGCCTTTTTGTTTTTCAAGTCATCAGGACAAACCCAGTCAAGAGTAATGTTTGTAAAAGGAGCCTGTGAACCCCAGCGGCTTGGTGTGTTTACACCGTAAATGTAGCTCTGAATGCACTGACGAACTTGTTTTTCTGTAAGGTGGTCAGCACGGATAAAAGGAGCAAGATAAGTATCGAAAGATGAGAATGCCTGAGCACCAGCCCATTCGTTCTGCATGATTCCGAGGAAGTTTACAATCTGATTTACGAGGGTAGAAAGGTGAGTTGCTGGAGTAGAAGTAATTTTATCTGGAACTCCACCAAGTCCTTCTGTAATCAGCTGGCGCAGAGACCAGCCTGCACAATAGCCGGAAAACATAGAGAGGTCGTGAATGTGAAAAGCGGCTGTTTTGTGTGCTTCTGCAATTTCCTTTGAGTAAATATTATTGAGCCAGTAGTTGGCTGTAATTGTACCTGAGTTATGAAGAATGAGTCCACCAAGAGAGAAGTTTACGTTTGCGTTTTCGTTTACACGCCAGTCGCTCTGTGCAAGGTAGCCGTCCATTGTCTTGTTGATGTCAATCATAAGGCTCTTTGCATCGCGCATTGCTTCGTGACGTGCACGGTAGAGAATATAGGCTTTGGCAACTTCTACTTCGCTGTTTTCGATGAGAACAGTTTCTACAATGTCCTGAATCTCTTCGATGGCAGGAATTGAGTGGGCACGGTTTCCTGCAAGCTGAAGGCGGAGTTTTTCTTCTACCTTGTCTGTGAGGGAAGCAGCTCTATCAGGATCTTTACGTTTTTCTACAGCTTCAATTGCTTTACCGATTGCCGCTTCGATTTTGTTTCTGTCATAATCTGCGATTTCACCAGAACGTTTAACAACAGATCTTAAAAATCCCTTTGTTTCAGTGTCTGAACTTGAGCCCAGAAAACTTCTCCATTCCGGAAAGATTGATTGATCACTCATTGTTTTTTCCCCTCTTTTCTATGTTTTTTACTTCAGTAATGAATTCATCGAGATTTTCGAAGTGGCGGTAAACGGAAGCAAAACGGATATACGCAACCTTGTCGATTGTGTAAAGTTTTTCAAGTACAAGTTCACCCAGCTCCGAAGTGGAGATTTCACGGCTCTCCCGGCCTTTCTTAATCGCGAGATCTTCAATGTCATTGGAAAGCTGTTCCACCATAGTAGTGGAAACCGGTCGTTTTTCCAGAGCGCGCTCAATACCTTTTTCAAGTTTTGTGCGGTCAAATGGCTGGCGGCGTCCGTCGCGCTTTACGACCATGAATGGCTTCTCATCAATACGCTCATAACTGGTAAAACGGTAACCACACGAAATGCATTCGCGGCGCCTTCTTATGCTTTCACCGTTCACCATTGTTCTGGATTCAAGGACTTTGTCCTCAAGATTTCCACAGTATGGACAGCGCATTAATGTCTCTCCTCACTTTTTGCTTCTCTAGCGTTTTAATTTGATATTAACATAATAGTACACTAAATATGGATACACAAGAGAATTTTTTGAATTTAAGCGAATTTATTTTAAACTTTTTTTCTTGACAAAAATATTTTTTGTGCTTGTCTTGAAAAAGATGGTTTGCACTCTTGACTATTTTTTGTTTTTAGAATTCTTTTTCTTTTTTTTGTCTGATTTCTTTGCTTTTTTGATTTTTCGTTCGCTTGGAATGTAATCCCATTCTTCAAAAATAAACCAGGCATAAACACAACAGAGTACAAAAATCGCAATGCAAAGGTATGGAAGCCAGTTACCAAAGCGGGCGTAAGTAGTCAATTTGCGTTCGTATACCGGAACATCATAAACAAGGGATGATTCTTCAAAAAGCGGCTGGTCTGCAATTACTTTTCCTGCCGGGTCTACAACTACAGAGTAGCCAGCATTTGCCGAACGAATAAGTGTTGTACGGTATTCAATTGCTCTGTACGAAGCAATTACAAAGTGTTGAATTTCGCTTGAACGTTTGAGAGACCAGGAATCATCAGTTATATTTACAAAAAGTTCGCAGCCGTTCAAAAATAGCGGACGCATAATGTCTGTAAAGGCATCATCAAAGCAGATAGGAGTTGCAAGCCTTACTGTATACGGTATTTTTTCTTCTAGTTTCTGCTGCATATAGTCTTTATTCAAATCTATATCTTTTACAGCCGGCAGCTTAAAGTTTTCTGTTACGCGGCATGGAACATCAAAATAAACATACTGGTCTCCGGGAGTCCAGCCTGCAGAAATGCCTACAACTTTTTGCATAAAGGCATGAATTGCAGGAACTTCCATAAACGGAAGGGCTTCCGCAAAAGGAACAAGATGATTTTTTGCGTAATATCCGCGGTAATGTCCATCCTCATCAAAAAGCAGGGCAGAATTATAATATTCTCTGCGAGATGCTTTTTTACCGTTGTGCATAATTTTTCTGGAACGAGTTATTGAACCGCCAAAAATACAAGGTACTTTTATATCTTTTACAAATTCTACAAGAGGTTTTTCCGGCGGAAACCAGGTATAATAGTTTTCTCCTGCAGGAAAATTTTTATGCAGACAGCCTTCGCTCCATATTACAAGGTCAGCTTCTCTGTCCTGCATTTTCAATTCTTCTATTTTTTCTTTTGTAAGCCGTTGAGAAACCAGAATAGACTTTTCATCTGAATCTTCATCCCATGGGTTACTGTTCTGCTGAACTAAAATTGCTGTGAGTTCTTTTACAGGTTTTCGTACCTTATCATACTGAATAAGCCCGTGTACAAGCATAAGAACAAACAGCATTCCAAGCAGTTTTGCCATTTGAACGGTCTGACAGTATTTTGTTTTCTGAAGGCTGTAATTTCCGTAATAAAGCATCATAAACTCGGCTGCTACGGCATTAAACAGTATTATTACAAAAGTAATTCCGTATGTACCTGTTATAGAAGCTGTCTGCATTAAGAGAGGCCATTTATACATTGCAGAGGAAACTGTTCCCCATGGGTAGCCTAAAAATCCGGATGATTTAGCCCATTCGTAGAGTGTATAAATTGCTGCAAAGTAAAGCACTCTGAAAATTGTGGTTTGCATTAGAGGCAGCTTTAGGGCATTTTCATTGAGTTTGTTTTGTGAACCTGTTGAATAATAAGGCAGGAAAAAATATAAGCCGAAGGCTCCACCTATACAGGCTGTTCCTATTGCAGAAGCTCCAAGTGTAAAAATTGCAAAGTCCTTAAAATATGCCAGCCAGAAACTTGATATTAAATGTGTCGTAAGTGTTTGTATAAAAAATGCAAGAAATGCAGTTTTGAAATCTTTAATTTTATTAAAAATCAGATATAAAGGAATAAATGAAATTAAGGTGAAGGCCGGACACCCAAAAAGGTAGAATTCGTTTGGAATTGCCGCCGAAAGCATAAAACCTGAGAAAACCGAAGAAAAAATAACTTGTAAAATCAATTCCATTATATTATTATTTTAACAATATACATTGAAAAATTTCAAGGTAAAATAGGGTAATTAATAAAGAGGGGGATCCAATAAATGAAAGCAGTAAATGATGCACACGAATTGGAATACGGTGGAAAACCCGACATCGTTGCAAAAGCTCCGGGACGGTTTCATCTAATAGGTGAGCATTCCTGGTTTTTTAAGGATAAAACAATGTCTATGGCAGTTAATCTGCCGATTTATGTTGCGGTTTCAAAACGTGATGATACTTCAATAAAATTTTACTTCCATCAGCTTAATGAACGAAAAAAAGCAAGCCTTACATCCTTAAAGATGAAAAAGGAAGACCGGTGGGCAAATGCGGTAAAGGCTATTGTCTACGGATTTACTTCGGGCGGATTTACGCTTGGGGGAATGAACATAACGATTTACAGTGAAACGCTTCCATCTGCGGGGTTCGGTATCACTACGGCGGTAAAGGCTGCAGCAGCAGTCGCAATAAAAACGCTTTTCGAACTAAACTGTTCAGATATGGAACTCCTTCAGGTAATCGAACGCGGTAACAGACGCTTCCTTCAAAATAACAACTACATTGCAGATAACTTTGCAGCACTTTTTTCCAAGAAAAACAATATAATCATTACAGATCATAACAAAAACAACTGGGACTATGTTCCGTTTAATTTTGAAGATAAAAAGGTTCTCCTTGTTGATACAAAGGTTCCCCGTGTAACTGTATGGGATGAAGAAACTCTTCATGAACCTCAATATGCACTGATTATGGGTGACCTTCGTGAGCGAAAGCCAAATGTTTATGGTGGCTGGCGTTATATCGACGATGTAACTGATATAAACCTGCAGCTTTCAGTTGTCAGTGAAGATGTACGCCGTAAACTTCTTTCAGTTTTGTATGAGCATAATGATATTCTTGCAGCCCGCGAAGGAATTGAAAAAGGTGATTTCTTTAAATTTGCACGAGCTGTAAATCACAGTCATGAAACTATGCGTGATATGTTCAATATATCATGTCCGGAAATTGACTGGATTTTGAAGCGCGTTAATGAGCTTGAGCCTAATCTGGACTTTGTGCGTAATCCTGTAACCTGTGGCCGTATTACCGGTAAAGGTTTTGGCCGCTGTTTGTATGCAATTATGCGCGAAGGTGACAGAGATAACTTTAAGGCAAAAATTGCTGAGTTTGAAAAGATTTTTGGCTTCCATCCTGATGTATATGAAGTTGAACCGGCAGATGGTGCTTCTATTGTAAAGGATTAAGCCATGAATATTCTGCTTACAAATGATGATGGAATAGAAGCAAAAGGTTTAAATATTCTTGCAGACCGACTGGAAAAAGATGGTCATTCAATTTATATTGTTGCTCCTGATTCAAACCGGTCGGCTGTTTCTCATCATATTACAATGTGGAATATTAATACTTTGAAAAAACATACAGAAAAACGCTGGGCCTGCTCCGGCTATCCTTCGGATTGTGTGTGTACAGGCCTCCAGAGCGATCTTTTTAATGTAAAATTTGATGTTGTGATTTCTGGTATTAATGCAGGTGCTAATATGGGAACGGATATTATATATTCCGGAACCTGCGGGGCTGCACGTCAGGCTGTGCTGAATGGAGTGCCGGCAATAGCACTTAGCCTTGATCCTGTAACCTGGAATGAAGAAACACTTAATAATATGAAATATCAGGCTCTGGCAGATTTTGCGGCAAAGAATCTTAAGAAATTGATTTCTCTGTCTTCTACACAAGTACCCCGTATTTTTGTAAATGTTAATGGAGCTTCCCGGGACTCATACCTTGGTGTAAAATACTGCCAGTCTCTTTGTATACGGGAGTATGGAGATAAGCTGAAAATTGTGGATAATGGCGGAGTTACAGAAACACATTTTATTCCAGGTGGAGCAGTTGCCAGAGAAGATAAAGAATGCGATGCATATGTGGTAAAGGATGGTTATATAGCACTTTCCAGAGTGTATGCAGAACCTTTAGCTGCAGAAATAGTGGACGGTATGCAATTTAAGTTGTAAAATAGTATAGATTAACAAAAGGGTGGGGAAATTGCAGAACAATACGATTTTAGATGAAGGAAAAATCCTTTATTCTCAGAAAAAATATAAGAAGGCGCTGGCTTTCTTTCTGGCTCTTCCTTCAGATTCCACAGCAGACAAATTAGAGGTCTCTTATTATCTTGGACTATGCTATACCAAACTTGAACGTTATGATGATGCCCTTTTATTCCTTGAGCAGGTAGTAACTTCAGGCGGAAACTTTGAACGTGTACTTCAGTGCCGCTTTTTACTGGCCGTTATTTATGCACTTTCGGGGCGTAAGCGTCTTGCAGATTTTGAATTAAATAAGCTTCTGGATACCGGCTATATGACAGCTTCTGTAAATGCGGCTCTGGCCTTTATTGCCTGGGAGCAGAATGATACAGAACGCTGCCTGAACTATTACGAACAGTCTCTTAGAAAAGACCCTGATAATGTATCTTCGCTTAACGGACTTGGTTATGTACTGGCCTGTCAGGAAAAGGATTTAACACGTGCACTTTCTCTTTGTAAGCAGGCTGTAAAATCAGCTCCAAAGTCGGCAGCCTGTCTGGATTCTCTTGGATGGGTATATTATAAACTTGGTTTATATAAAGATGCTATGCAGTATCTTCAGCAGGCAGAACTTCTGGATACTACTAATGTTGAGATAGCTGAGCATATAAAATCTGTAAGACTGAAGGCAGGTCACTAGCAGATGAAAAAGATTACCGCAATTATTTTTTCAGCAGTTTTCGCAGCAGGTACACTTTTTGCACAGGTAACGACCGATGATGCGGGCTTGCGTGTACCTGAAGACAGAATAAGAACTGGTAACGAAGGTTTTGCATCAGAAGAATTCCGACGTGGTGTACAGGCTTATTATAAGGGAGCCTTTAATGAAGCTATAGTACAGTTTGAAAAAGCTCTTGCATATCTGCCTGATGATAACCTGATTCTGGACTGGCTTGGAAAGGCTTACTACAAGGCTGGCCTTGAAGGTTCAGCTTTAAGTTACTGGAATAATGCAAAAGAAAACGGCTATGGTGGTCTTTTACTCGAAAATAAAATAGAAATTGTACGTGAACGTCGTGTGACTGGAGACTCTACAGATAAACTCATGCGCTTTTCTGAGGCGGGGGCATTTCCGGGAGATTTTCAGGGAAATATGATTTTCAGCGGCCCTGTTGCCGTTCAGCCGAATTACGACGGAACAATGTGGGTTGCCGCTTACAATACAAACGAGCTTGTTTTATTGAATCAGAACGGTAAGGTTGTAGACCGCGTAGAAGGACCGATAAACGGTTTTGACCGTCCGAGCGATATTCTGCGCCTTCACGACGGAAAACTTTTGGTAAGTGAGCATGCAGGAGACCGTCTTGCAATTTTGAATTCTAATGCGCGTTTTGAACGCTATATTGGAAGCAAGGGACGTGGTAACGGACAGCTTGTAGGACCTCTTTATCTTGCACAGGATTATCTTGAACGCATTTACGTTACTGATTACGGTAACCGCCGTGTAGATGTTTTTGATAAGGACGGTGAGCCTGTATTTTTCTTTGGTGGAACAAACGGAGATTTTGCGGGGCTTAAGGGGCCAACTGGAATTGCCGTTACAGATGAGCGGGTTTTTGTAGCAGATGATCAGAAAGGCTGTATTTACGAGTTCGATAGAGCGGGTAACTTTATCCGGGAACTGGTGGAAGCAGAAACCTTTAAGAAGCCTGAATCCCTTAAATACTGGAACGGAAGTCTTATAGTCTGCGATTCTAATCGTGTTGTTTCTGTAGATGCTGATTCTGGAGCCTTGTTTGAATATGTAAAGGTTGGCAATGCTCCTGCTCGTGTTACGGCTGCAAATCCGGATGTAAACGGAAATGTAATTGTAACTGACTTTACTGCAAACGAAGTTTACGTTATGTCAAAGGTGCAGGAACTTGTAGGAGGATTATTTGTTCAGATAGAACAGATTGATGCTTCAAAATTCCCGAATGTTACGGTTGAGCTTCGTGTAGAAAACCGTCACCGTCAGCCTGTTGTTGGTTTGCAGGAAGTAAACTTTTATCTTACAGAAAACATGAGACCAGTTTCCAAACTTAAAATGCTTGGAGCTGCTTCAAATAACACTGATGCTGATATAACAGTAATTATTGACCGTTCGGTTGATATTGCAGCCTATGGTCACGAAATTGAAAGCAGCGTGCGCGAAGTTGCAGCTTCAATGAATGGACGTGGTACCCTTAGAATTGTTTCAGCGGGGACTATTCCAGCCGTGGAATATGCAGGACGGCCTGATGCTCTTGGAGACTTTAGCCTGGCTGCCTTAAAAACAAAGGTGTCAAAAACTGCGGCCTGTGATCTTGCGTTACGACTTGCTTCGAATGATTTAATTAATGCTTATAAAAAAAGAGGTATTGTATTAATTACAGCAGGTAATGACTACAATGAAGGTGGTTCTCTTTCTTTTGAAAAGTATAATCTTGCAGAGCTTTCGAGCTATATGAATAATAATTCAATTGCCTTTTCTGTGATTCAGCTTAATCAGTCAGCTTTAGATGATGAGCTTGCTTATGTAGTTGATAGCACCACTGGCGACGTTTATTATGTGTTCCGTCCTCAGGGATTGGGCGATGTCGTGAAGGATATGATTGAGCAGCCACAGGGAATATATCAGTTGTCTTTTGTTTCTGCGATGTCTACAAATTTTGGAACAAACTATCTTCCACTCGAAGCTGAAGTATATCTTTTGAACAGAAGTGGCCGCGACGAAACCGGATATTTTGCGCCTCTGCAGTAAAATTACTGTGTAAATTTAGAATTCAACCTTTGCTCCAAGGTTGAGCGAAATATTCAGATTATCAGCTTTTTCTTGATTTAACAGAAGGCTTGTGCTAAGGCCTGCAAACAGACTGTAATATTCCATAAATTCCACAGAAACAGTATGGTCATATTCATATTTTTGAAAAAGATTTTTTTCTAATTCTCCAATCTCAAAGTTAAGACTGTCTTTTCGTGAAATTGAAAAAGTTGAAGTGGCTGATGCTTTTTGTGAATCGGGAATAAATCTATGAATCAGTTCTGCAATAAGACTGTTCTGAGAAGGTCTTGTATAAGTGATTGTATCCCGAAGAGTCCAGTCTGCAGTGTTTTCAATCGAAAAATCAAAAATTTCGGTTAGTGTTGATTTTTCTGAAATGAATAAAAGCAGTTGAGAAAAAGCCTGAATTTTTAGTTTATAGTTTTTTGCATCATTTGCAGGTAACTTCAGGATTGCAGATATATTTGATGTTAACTCTTCTTGTCTGAACCATAAGAATTTTTTACTAAGGCTGTTGCTTCCAAAATTGTTTATGGAGTTATTTGTAACAACAAGCTTGAACTGGTAGAGATCAGTTTCTGGCAGTGTGTTTTTGAGCTCTCGGTTTACGGCAACAGTTACCGCAGATGGTACATATAAGTCCTTTATGGAATTGTAAAGCGTTCGGCGGAAACTTGCTTCGTATTTTGTGCTGTAGCTGGTATTTTGAGGCAAGGCATCTAAAATGTGCGAGTCGAACAGCTCGTAAAAAGGCAGCTGTGAATAGAACCAGAGCCGATCATTTTGAAGTTCAAAAAGCTTTTGTGTGTCAGTCAAATAGGTTCCACCCTGGTCTGGTGTATGGGTTCCGCCACCGTTCCTTGAGATTTCAAAACTAAAGGCTTTTTTATTTCCTGTAAAGGGAATGGAAAACTTAATCTGTTCTTTATCTGAAAAAAGAAGTCCCGGGGCATTTATATTGTAATTATCTGAAAGCTCATATGTTATTTTTGGCTTAATTGTAAGTCCTTTTTTTTCAAACGGGAAAACTCCACCAAGGTAAGTAGAGTATTGTGTATTACGGTCAGATGCATCTTCGTTACCGATAGAAAAGGCGAGGGCTGAAATATCTTTCCAGCCTTGTATGTATGAACTGTCATCAACTGTTAACGCCGGGATAACTTTTTGCGCTGCTGTGACTTTTGTTCCAATAGAGAATTGTGTAGATTTTATTGGCTGTGTGTAATCCAGTGCAAGCTCTGCATCCTGTTTTTCAAGATAAGGGGTAGAAGAAGCGTTTGTCTTTATACTCAGTTGAACTGGTATTTTGATTATATTAAGATCCAGCGAAAAATCATTTTGTTTCCGAAACTCGCTGGATGAAAAGTCATTCTGGAAGGTGTCTTCTGCATAGAAAAGTCCAAAAAGTTTTCCATCAGTTTTTATGCTGTGGCCTGCTTCTGTAATTTCATCTGTTTCTGACGAAAGGTTCGCACCAAGTTTTATCTGAGCAATAGTTACTTCTGCATTTGATTTTGTATTGATAAAAAACTCAGGAGAAGAAAAACTTCCGCTGCTCTGTGTAGTTTCGGTGTTTAACTGCAGGTTTTTAATTAAATCAAAATTTCTGATTTGTAAAAGAGCACCTTCTTTTTTGTATTCTGCCGCAAGATAATTTTTGAAGATTCCGTAAGGTCTTGCTTTTTCGTAAGAAAGGTTTGTGATGTAGATATCATCTGAAAGTGAGTTTTCAATCATAAGTCTTGAAGGAATTACAGCACTGTTTATTTTTAGCTCATATAAATCAGATGGAAGATCTGTGTCATCAAAGGAAATTGTGTTGTTTTCCAGATTTATCTGAATTGTGTGAAGATTAGAGGTTTCTGATTTTATTGCGTTTGTAATTGCTGTATTTTCTTTTAAGACAAGCCGAAGAGCTTCTCTACCTTTTTCTCTGGTTCCGGAATCTTCATCAAGAATAATTTGTAATGGGGCAGTGTAGTTTTCTTTTACTTCAGAAAAATCCAATTCAATATTTATGAGTTTATAAGAGGAAAAATCAGAAGGAGAGAAATAAACTGCGCTGGCTTTTTCAGGCTGGTCTTTTTCAAGTTTTTCGGGATAAAGGGCTTCTTTTAGATTCTGTTCATAATTATCCCAAAGTTCATCCCAGGAATATAACAGAAGCCCTTTTGAGGTATTTTCATCCAGAACTGCAATATTTGTTTTTTCTGTGATTTTTAATCCGTTTTTTTCAAATTGAGTTCCTGCGCTTAAGGCTGCAAAACTGTTTTTTTGATTTTCTGGATAGAAGTAATTATCCTTTTGATTTATGCTCTGTCGTGCTGTGAGTATAATATCAGCATCCCAGCCTGGTAAAAGATTTATTTTATATCCTGCGCCGAGAGCAAGTGCACCAGCAGAAAAGTCTGAGGTTTCTTCCTGCCAGGTAACAAGGATTTTATCTGTTGGACTAATTGATGTGTTCAAATTTACAACACCTGTATTTTCGTTATAGGAAATTCCAGGTAAAAGAATGCCGTTTTTATAAACCTGGACTGTTCCACTAGCAGCTTTTTTTGAAATGAATATTTCTTTTATTGGAGTATAAACCCTGGAATGAATTTCAAGGCTTGTTTTATTTGCAAGGCCAAGATATATTTCCGGGCAGTCTTCTGCAAAAGGATAAACGCTGTTTTCTACATTTGTATTTATGATTTTTGTGAAAAGTTCTTTTTCGTTAAAAAAGTCTTCGTAAAGTGAGGTGTAAAAATCCTGCGAAGAAACAGCTTTGTATTTTGAAACCGTGTTACCTGATTTTCCGGCCTGAACAGTGAGGTCGGACTCATATTTTCCTGTACTGTAAATGCCTGGACACAAAAATGGAGAAAAAACACCTTCATCTTGGATTATGAGGGCAGAAGCTCCTTCTATGGATGTCTTAAATTTTTTAATATCTCCGGAATAATTCTGCAACTGGTAATTAGAAAATTCTGATTGAATCTTTCCAAGAAAAGTGTCGGGCGAAGAATATTTTCCGGCCGCGTCAATTATCGCATCCACACAAGCGTCAGAGCTAAAAGAAACAAGAATCGCCGGCACTTCACCCTTAGCATTCTTGCCGCCGCCCGCGTCTTTCGATATAAAAAGCCGACTCTCCGATGGCAGTGCCGCGAACTCATCCATTGTGAGCTCGCGATATTTTTTACCACGCGCATCGCGCAACGTTCCGTTTGCACTTTCAATATAAACAGCATCAATCTGTGCAAGTAAATCTGCTGCCTGTTCCGGAAAACGAAATTTTACGCCATATATAAAATCTGCCGGAGAAAGCGTAATGTCAGTTGCCTTATTCATGCCGTAATAAGTGGCACTTTTTACTTCCGTCATATCATAACGAACAAGAAAATCTGCCTGCCATTTTTCGTTTTGTGGCATGAGTAAAAGGCTTGCACCCGGTGCCTGATTGTTTCCACCCTGCAGTCCGTTCCCAAAATATTCTGCACTGTAGCCGCGGCTCATTGTTATTCCACGGTTTGCAAGACGAAAATGTCTTATAAGGTTGTCGCTTTTATAACCAAAGGCAAAGGTATTTTTCGAAAATTCATCAGCAAAATCTGCCTGAAAATACCATTTATTATTTAAGGTAAGCAGTGTAGAAAGTTCAACCTCCTGTTTAAAAACAGGTAACTGCGGAGATGCTCCGGTCTTAGTCCCGTTTCCAAAGGTAAAGTCGAGACCACCCTGAAATTCAGCTTTCCATAAGCCCGAAGCTGTAAAATCTACATGATTCTGGTCGTCAAGCTCATAATCAAATAAAGAGGCTGGACTTTCACGCTCTGGCGCATCCAGGGGATATACATTTTTTATGTCTTTGAATGCTTCTGCTTTTAGCCTGCTTCCACCTGCACCAATCAAAAGCAGCAGTAAAACGGCTTTTAGAGTTCTAGCTTTCTGTACTTTTATTTCCGGGTGTTTTTTAGAGAGGTTTAGAATTGCCTTTTCTACTGCCTGCTTTTTTTCATCATTGTTTGCAAATAAATCCTGCTGATAGGGCCTTTCTTCTTTTACGATATTTTCAAAACCAACTCCCAAAAGCCTTATGCCGCGTCCATTCTGATATTTTTTTTCAAACAGTCTTTTTATGATTTCATAAAAGGTGTCCAGGGTAATGATGTTCCGTTCAGTTGTTTCCTGAACCGTGCAGGTAGAAAAATCATCATAGCGGATTTTTACAAAGGCTGTTCTGGAAAAGCTTTCTTCTTTTAACAGACGGAAAAACACTCCGTGTGCAAGTTCAAGCAGTTCTGTCTCAATCATATAAATATCAGTGAGATCGTAAGGAAAAGTAGTTTCCGCGCTTATTGAGTGCGACTTAGTTTCCCTGCTGAACGAAGTCTTTTCGATTCCACGTACGACATTAAAGAGAAAACTGGCCATGTTTTTTCCAAAAAGAAATTCCAGCGTATCATAATCGCGTTCAAAAATGTCTTTTGTAGAGGTAAGTCCTTTGCTGCGAATAAGTTCCAGAGATTTAGGGCCGAGTCCCCATACTTTATTAAGTGGAAGATTGAGCATAAAATTCTGCTCGTCGCCGTGCCTTATGTGACAAAATCCGTCCGGTTTATTAAGACCAGAAGCTATTTTTGCAAGATATTTTGTTGAGGCAAGTCCCATTGAAACTGTAAGACCGGTTTCTTTTTTTACGCGTTTTTTTATAAGAGCTGCGGTTTCTGCAGGCGGGCCAAACAATTTTTCTGTTCCGGTTAAATCAACAAAAGCCTCATCAATTGACATCTGGTCTACATCCGGGGAATAGTCGCGGAAAATGTTCATAATTTGATACGAAAGTTCCGCATAGCGGTGCATTCGTCCGCGTACAAAAATACCATCAGGACATAGTCTGTAGGCCTGAAAGGTTGGCATTGCAGAATGAACTCCATATTTTCTGGCTTCGTAAGAGGCTGTTGAAACGACACTGCGCCGGTCTTCCGGTAGTCCGCCAACAATTACAGGTTTTCCACGTAAATCAGGATTATCAAGCTGCTCAACGGAAGCAAAAAAAGCATCGAGGTCAATGTGAAGGTACCAGTGTTTTATCGGTTCCATTAACGCTCTCCGGCCTCAATTGATTTTGTTATAAGACTATATTGTCCTTCATTGTCTTCAAGAATAGCAGTAACTGATATTTTGCACGGTGTCATAGTCGCTCCGTAGCTGAAGGTCATTTTTTCTGGCGGATTGTCTGGAATGCGGAAGCGTACAGCGTTATTGGAAACACTCGTATAATCGTTATCGGAATATAAAACCGGAAAGACACGGTCTGTGGTAAGTAAAAGGTCGCATAAAAGACAGTTATCCGGTAGTTCTATATCTATGGTTCTGATTACATCACCAAAAATATTTTTTTGTGTATAAGAAAGATTTATTAAATCATCACCGTATGGAGTGTAAGTAATTTCTTTTTCTGGAACTTCAAGCTTTTTCAGCTGCTTTGTTCTTATGATGCCCAGTAAAATCAAAGAAAATGAAATTGAGACAAAAATTACACTGCTGAAAATAAAAAGCGTGTGCACTTTTTTATAGCGGGTTCTGATAGAAGTGAGAATTCTGAAAAGCACAATGTAAACAGGGTAGAGCACAAGAGGGATTAAAATTGAAGGTTTTGGCCCTTTTAAGAATTCTGAAAGTCCCTTTATTTCAGAGGCTGTAATTACTCTGTGCCCGTATGGAATAAGAGGCGCAACCATCAAAAGAAAAATTGCAAAATGCAGCGGATTGTTTTTTACGGTAAGAGCAATAAGAGAGAGAATACATATCATGATGAAAATCGGGCTAAGTGAAATATCTGCAAGAATAAAAAGCGACTGATTTATAATACAGCTGATGACAAGCAGATAGTCAATTGCACGTTCTTCAAAGCCATAGTTTGTAAACAGAATAAGAAGATACTCAATAAAACAGAAAAACAAGCCGGTTATGATTTGAAATGAAAGTCGTCCGTAAACGCTTCCTGCATAACTTACATTAGGGAAAAGATTAGTGTAAATCATTCCGGCAAGAAAAAACGAACCTGTCAGAATGAAAAATGTAAGCGGAACAGACCACCAGACTTTTCCAATTGTATACCATGTATGCTTTTTTAAGCGGCGGTTTACAAAAATCAAAAGAAAAATAAAAAGAAGCCATAAAAAAATTGTTGGAATTACAATGTGAAGGATTGTACGCTCAGAGATTATATGATAGCTGCCAAAAAGCCGTAAAATTAAAAAATGATGTTCCCAGCTTGTATCTGCGGTTTTTGAAAAAAGTTCTGCTGAGCCTTTTATTACATCACTAGTTTTTTTGATTTTTTCATCTCCATCAATTTCTCCAAGGCATAGTTCAATTGCTGGAATTTCATAATCAAAAAAGCCTTTCAAAATGCGGTTTGAAATAAACTTAAAAGAAGATATCTGACTCAATAGAAAAAATGGGGAAGCTCCGTTAACTTGGCAGTTATTGTAGAGATTAAAGGAGTTTTTTATCAGCCATGGAGGAGAAGAAAGTCCTGAGCTTGTGGTTTCAATTGTATTTTTGCAATCTTCAAGATTAAAAATAATTGCAGAGTAATAAAGGTTTGTGTTCAGTGATTCCAGAAAAACCTTTGTACCGTAAATCATATCTGCTTTGTCAAGTTTCTGCTTTTCTCCATAGGCAAAAAGGGCTGTTATTGTAAACGGGTAGTTTGCATTTTTTATAGATTCCAGACTGTCCTTTATTATTTCCTGATTTTTGGGAACATCATCCTGGAAAAAAATTAACAGAAGATTCTCTGGAGAAGTATTCTGTTCCGGTGAAAATGTGACGATAATATTATAAGGAAATGTATTTTCACCAGAAGCTAAAAGACTTTGAGTTGACGGTGAAAAACCATTTTTTTTGAGGAAGGAATGAACATCGCTGCATAATTCTATGCCTGTAAGTCTGGAAGTTTTTGCGTAAGCCAGAGCGCAGAAAAGAAAAATCAGAATGCTGCACAGAATATGACGTACTTTCATCCCCTTTAGTTTAAATTTTTATTGTTTACAATGCAAGTCCTATCGTGTATAATAGTACAAAATAAAAAAAGATTTGCATTTAGCAGGTTATAATGGGATCAGATAAGAAATTCATACTTGAGTTGCCGCTTAAAGTTGTCTTGACCGAAGACGGTGCCTCGAATTTTATTAGTCACAACAAAAAATTATTACGTTTCCGTCTGGCTGATAACGTTGAAGAATACGGAATTTCCCTTGATAAATTCTCGCCTCAGTCTATTCAGAGTATGATTCTTCTGGATTATATCTCAAAAATTGAAATTTCTATGTCTGAATTCGTTTCTTCCCGCCAGGAAGTAATGGATTTATCAAAAGTAATCGTATATTCCCTTCTTTATAAACAGTTTGATCGTGATGTTTATGCGGCTTTAATTCAGTGTGAATGTGTGCGTAAACATAACCGTGCTAATCCTTCCCACCTTATTGATGAACGAACAAATATGTCTGAACGCCAGCTTCGTTCAATTCTTCAGAACAAGGAAGGTACAATTCAGAATACAAGACGCCAGATTCTTGATCCAATCTGGAAGTCAATAATGACCAATACTGATTATTCATCAGAAGAAAAAAATATTTATCTTTTGATGTCTGAGAAATTTATGAACCGCCTTGGGCTTATGAACTGGTATATAATTACTTTGTTCGCTAAGAATGAAGGCGCTGCAGAAATGTATGTTGCAATCCGAAATCTTCTCAGTTCCTATATGGATAAATCAAAGGTTGCAGAATACATTTCGGTAATGGTAATGGAACTTGCTCTTAACAATGAAAATACAAATATCCGTAAGGAAGCAAGAACCATGTACCACGGAATTGACGATATTGATGCACTGATTTTTGACCCTGAAGTACGTGCAAAAATTGTTCAGGAACTACAGCGTAAGCATGAACTTGTATTCCTTTCATGGAAACTTGGTGGAGGTTCAACTTCTATCGGTAAACAGGGGCGTCTTTCAATTACACTTTACAACAAGGACGATGAGTTCCAGGAAATGAAAGATAACATTGAGAATGCAAAGTCTTCTAATACAAACAAAAAGTCCCTTATAGACTTCTACCGAGAGTTACCGGAAGGTCAGGAAGGAACAGACTTAGGTTTGTATTATCTTTCATATCTTGATGATGCATGTAAGAAGGTAAACGTAAAGTTTGAATCACTGGTAAATCAGTTCTCTGCCAGTGACCTTACAGTCATCAACCTGAACTTTAATTTCTAATCTATGAATAATTTTTTATCTAAAAATAAAATTTTTTCTCTTATTGCAACTTTAGTTGTAGTTTTGTTTTTTATCTCCTGTTCACAAAATACACCAGAACTTTCTGTAACAGATTATTCAATAATTTTTGATTATGAAAATGAAGAAGCTGCTCCAGCTGCAAGACTTTCCATTTTTGCGGCTTCAAGTTCAGATGTACGACGATATGATAGAATCCGCATTACTTCGCTTGAAACCGGCTTGAGTTGGGAAACCAATAATATTTCACGACTGGAAAATGAAGAAGTTCAGTGGGCAGGTTGTACAAATCTTGTTGCACCTGAAGATGAAAAACTGCCTGTTGGAAAATATGAAATTACCTATTATAATGCTGATGAAAAAGAATGTACCGTAAACTTAGAAGTGCGTTATGATATCGGTTTTTATGATGTGCTTTTAAATGAACTTGCAGATTATATGGCTGATAAAGACGGTATAGAAAAAATTGCTGTTTACGATAAAGAACATATTCTGATATATTTTGGTAATAGAACCGAAAACTTCAAAACTACCAGAGATATCTGGAATACATATCGTGAGGCTGAATATTATCAGGTAATCTGGTATTCTCGTGATGGAAGAGTAATTTGTATTGAACCGGAAAAACCAGTTACACCGGAAACCGAAGTAAAAGAAGAAACTGTTACAAACGAAGAGAATGAAAATACAGATGAGCCCGTCAGTGAAAAAGAAACTGATGAAGACTCTATTGATAAGGAAGAATAATGGAAAATCAAAACACAGTACAGACTGTACAGGAAGGCGAACAGGCCGAAGCGGTACCACCCTCGGGGTTGAGGCGTGAAGTAAAAACTTATGTATTGCGTGCAGGACGAATGACTGCAGCACAGGAAAAAGCTTATGCAGAGCTTGCTCCTTCATGGTGTATTCCTTTTGAACACAAAAAATTAAACTTTGTAGATGTATTCGGCAACACTAATCCTATTGTAATTGAAATTGGTTTTGGAATGGGTGATGCCACTATTGCACTTGCCGAAGCAAATCCAGACATTAACTATCTTGGAATTGAAGTTCACACACCAGGCGTTGGAAAAGTACTTTCTGAAATCAAAAAACGTGAACTTAAAAATCTTTATATAATTGAATATGACGCTCTGGAAGTTCTTGAATATATGATTGGTGATAATTCAGTAAACGGCTTTCATATTTTCTTCCCGGATCCATGGCCAAAGAAGCGACATCATAAACGACGTATGGTTCAAAGACCTCGTACAAATCTTTTTGCACAAAAACTTGCTCCAGGCGGATACCTTTATTTTGTAACTGATATTATTGATTACGCAGAATTTGCACTTGAAGAATTAAATCAGACTGAGCATCTTAAAAATAAATATGAAGGTTTTGCAGAACCTCAGCCGTGGCGTGCCCAGACAAAGTTTGAACGTAAGGGCTTGAAGGCAGACAGAAGCATCACAGAATTATATTTTTTTAAAGAATAGTGTCATTCCGAACGCTACGCCACATTCGCACGCACCTGCTACGAATGTGTGTTTCGG
>OCVV011356606.1_pt1 | contig 25669 bp, 25 predicted proteins | sample 1539721 | NCBI WGS metagenome assembly OCVV01 (sample SAMN02144230, study PRJEB22623) | gut metagenome | biome: sheep rumen | host: Ovis aries | place: New Zealand
AGACAAATGCACAGTGAAACAATACTGATACATATCTGCCAGATCATGGAAACAACTCCTCTTCTGTAACGATAAAATCCTCGTTTGGGATCCATGTCATCAGAAAACAGGTAACATACCATTCTGAATTGTCAGAATCGGAAACCCGCAGATGCCAGCTTTGCAGAATCGACTCTTCTGTGTTTCTCAATTCCGGAGGAACCGGAATCATATTTCCCGTGGATTGATCAGATTCATTCGGGTATTCGGTAATATAGTCAAATGTATATTTCCGGATTGTGTTTCGCATATTCCCCTCTATTGTGGTAATTCGATAGCGCCCGTAGTCAATCAGCTTTACGTCCGTAATCAGGCCGATATGAACGGTTATATTCTTTTTTTCTCCGTAGAGCACAAGGAATCCTTTCTGAGGGATCATGGTGGTACGGTTCATGTGCTGATAAGCCCGAAGCTGTTTTGCAGGATTCACGGACGTACAGGTAAATACCGATTCCAACTGGTCCTCTTCCATGTCGAGGATTTCATTGAGAGATGCATGCGGGATCCCTGCTTTGACCGCACACCAGGAAGTAAACCCTGCACACCATCCCCATTCTGAATTATTCATCCAGCGGGTATATTTATTGCTCTTCGGGAGGGGTTTCCCGTTCACTTTTGTCCATTCTTTCTCTGCTACAGAGATCATTTGATGAATCACTTCAGGAGGATCATAAACAAGTATATCTATAATGCGCGGAGCTGCGGTTACGTCAGGAAGAGGACTTTCAGAAGAGGAAGAATGGAAAAAACAACACAGAAGGATGAGGATGCTGAAAAATGGGAAAATGAGTTTCTTCATAAATCAGAATGCCTCCGCTACAGCCCAAAGGTATCATACAGAGGGGAAGGAGAGGGTTCCGGGCTGATGGCCGGGGTTATACCACCGGAGTCTTTCGTACCCTGCGGGGATTCAGAATGGACGGGATCATGGGTTCCCTGAGATAAAGCAGGGAGCAAGGCAGTACGAAGGATAAAAAGCATCAGGATAACGATTGAGATCGTCAAAAGCAGCGTTATTAAACGAATTCGGTAATGCTGCGTTTTCATAAATCCGACGCTCCTTTACAAGCGGTTTGTCAATATATCCGTCCGGATCAGCAGAGGCAAGGACATCATACGAATCAAAATTCTCAATGTGTAAGCATGGACAATCTGACATCTTCCCGCAGGTCTGATTCGTTTCTGAAAGAGATTCCGGATAACAGGCCAAGCAGAAAATAGTCCGTGCATAATTGGGGAAAGCTGTCAGTGAGAAACGGAAAGTCCCCGGCAGGAAAGGGAAGAAGGTCCGAGAGCATGAACAAAACAAAAAGTGTACGCAAACCGTAAAGAAGAATTGCACAGAAGGCAATGGAAGCATGACAGGATTTTCTTGCGGAAACCGCGAGGGAGGCTCCGCGAAACAGAATAATACAGAGCATAAGAACTGAAAAAAGAAGGAACAAAGATCCGAAGCGCCTGCATAAATAAAGAAGAAGAGAATTCGAAGAGGACAATGAGAAATCCGGCGTTTCCGGAGCCAGCAGCGGGAAAGCAGCAAGAAGGCCTGTATATGATTCATCAGGAGATTGAATGGGGAAGAGAGAAAAATAGCCGATAAAGAGAGCTGCTGACACGGCCAAAGACAGGAGGCTCCAGAGGCCGCTTCCGGAGGAGACCCACAGGAGCAGAACCAGGGATATTCCTGCAATGAACGCAGCAGAAACTTCATGCTCTGCCAGGAACAGGGTAATTCCTGCCAGGGCTGAAAGAACAGCCGGGAAACAAAGGCGAACAGAGAGGAAAGAAATGACTGTCAACAACAGCAGAACTGTGCCGCACTCCGTGATCCGGACGGTGCTTTTCCAAAGAAGCGGAAATGAAATGACCAAAAGGGAAAAAAAGGTAAGAACAACTGCAGATGGAACGCCTGGCCGATAGACACGAAAAAAGGCTGTGCCGAAAAAAAGGAAAAAGAGAGCGGATAAATAACGCCATCCCAGGCTGATTGCAAAATCTGAAGCAGTTCCGGCAACAGACATAATGCCTAAACCGCTGAGCATCAGGGCAGCGGCCAGGGAGGGACGGTCAAGAAAAAAAACACGGGACGGAAACAGCATTAAAAATAAAATGGTTCCAGGTACAGCGGCGGAAAGGACATACAAGGCTGAATCTCCGGCTTTGAGGGCAAACAGCAGAAAAACAGAAGCAAAGAAAAGAAGGAACGTGACACAGGTCCTGTAACGAAAAGAAGACTTTTTTTTCATTCGCCGAAGTCCTCCTTCGTAATATCATTTCCCGTTAGAAACTGTTCGCTTTCATCGGATACATGCGTTGGAGCATCGGGTGTTCCGGATGCGGAATAGTCCTGGCTGAAAGAGTTATGCTGAAAAGATATATCCGGTAAGATCGGCGATGAATCATTATTCTCCCGAGCAAAAAGAAAGGGATCAGGCTGAACAGAATGATCGGATGACGAATTCCCGACAGGCGTGACTGCCAGCGCAGCAAACAAATGAAGCCGAAGAAAAGCATCACCAACCTGGAGAACAGCTCCATGAGTCATAGGAATACCGGCGGAAGCAGTCTGACAGGTGATCAGGCTGCCGTTCACGAAGGCTTCACATCCGGTTCGCGGAAAAAGCAGAAGCCCTTTTCCGTCTTCCCAGGAGAAATCAAGATGCCTGGGACGTACGCCCGGGCACGGTATTACCAGATCACAGGAGCGGATCGAACCGAGAACGCCCTCCCGGGGGACGGGAAACCAGGTGTTGACATCAAGATTCTTCCCGCCTGAAAGGACGATAAACTCACCGACAGTACCATAACCGGGCAGATCACGCTTTCTTTCCCGGTGGCTCGCGTTATCAGAGAGAACAAAGAACAATACAAGGAAAAGGAGAACGATGGCCATCAGCGGGAAGAGGTATCGGGAAATTGAATACAGGACGCGCCAGATATTATCGGATGCAACCGGCATCTTTCACATCTTCCTTCCGGGGCAGAACTTTACTGATCTGTTTCGGAACAGCCCAAAGCAGAGATTAATGAATCCATGTTTTGAAGCATAATCTTTTCATAATAATCCAGAGGCACATCCTCCTCCGGACCGGTAACAACGGGATCAAGGATAAAAACCTTTGATCCTGTTTCATTTGCCAATGTGCGGGCAGAAAGGTCGGTATACTGGGGTTCAACAAAAAGAGGAGGATTGCCGAGATCCTGAATGGCCAGGATAAGCTGACCCATTTGTGCCGGGGATAATGTCTCGCCGGGTTCTTTGTTGACTACAGCGACAACACGGAGCTCGTAGGCGGAAGCAAAATAGGGAAAGGCTTCATGAAATGTAACAATATCCCGACTGACAAGATTTTCCAGGCCCTTTTTTATCGATTCGTCCAGTTCAAGGAGCCTGGCACGATATTCAGCAAGATTTGCGGCAATAAGATCTTCAGCGCCGGGGAGAACGCCGTTCAGGCCTTCAGCAAGATTCTCTGCCATTTGAATTGCCCGCTTCGGATCAAGCCAGATATGGGAGTTTACTTCTTCTTCGGCATCACCTATCTGAACCGTACAATCATTTTTGAGAAGATCAATTCCGTCAGATGCAACAATGACGGGAAGATCAGGCATTGCGCGGCTGATTTCAGGCAGGAAGGCTTCCATGCCCGCTCCGTTGACCAGCAAAGCATCCGCATCAGACAGAACTTTCATATCAGCAGTCTGAAGCTGATAGTCATGAAGACATCCTGCAGAAGGCGCGGCAAGGTTGCGGACAGTAACGTGGTCAAGGCCTTTTGTCAGATTCAGGGTAATAAGCCATACCGGGTAAAAACTTGTAACAATTGTTTCTGCGGAAGCAGCCACAGGAAGGAATAACAGCAGAAACAGCAATGCAATCCATTTTTTCATTTTGATACACCCTGTTCTATTCATTGTAAATTCTGCGGGAAGCGGTTCCCGTACCATTTTTGTTCTCGGGGAGAAGCCATTCCTCCCAGTCGGATTGCGGCCGGGCTCCTTTGATGACCCGGGCCAGCAAAGTCCGTTCTTCAGAAGGCATCAGATCAGCATAATGCAGATAAAGCGTTTTCATGGCAGAAAAGGATCCGGACTCCATCATATAGGAATGCAGGGCATCGTAGTTGACTGAATAGACCTTCAGCTGCTCAAAGAAGACGCCCATAATATCATCTGCTGCATCGCGCAGCTCAGCAGTACGTACCCGGCGGAGAGAGCCGTTATCCATACGGACAGACATGCCGGATCCAAGATGATTATACAACGTATTGAACAAGGTATCTTCAACCCTGGACGCCAGATCGGCAAAAGAGTCCCTGTAGGATGCATAAGCATTGAGAACGGATGAAAGCGGTTCTGCAAAGCCAGGTTCGTCAACCAAAAACGAACCGAGTCGGCTGCGAAGTGCCTCCCGTACCTGCCATGGTTCAATCATGCCATTCCCTCCGAAGAATTTCCTTATTAATATATTAACATATTCAGGTCCATACAAAAAGGATTTTTGCTCTTTTTTATTATACTGCGGCTGTGCATTACAACGCGGTTAAACCGGAAACTATTTCTTATGTAAACTATGTGTTAATTCTTTTGACAAAAAAGTCAAAAAGAAGCATAAACAGAAAAAAAACGAATTGCATTTGATGGAAAAAGCAATAAATCTTGTATCAGGCGTCAAAGAAACCCACAAAACCTTGAAGGGGAACAAAAAACATTTCTTACATTTTTATCAACTTTTCCACAGGCCGGTATCCCTTGAAATACTTTGATTTATTTGATATTATAGTCGAGCCGGTGTTGGATGGAAAGTTATCCACAACCTTTTTCCACAGCTTGTGCAGGTTGTGTGCTTTTTTTTCGCCGGTTAAATCTGACGACAGGAGGTACGGGAATGGATCTGGAACCGCTATGGAAAAATACCTGTGATCTTCTGAAACGCCAGATGAACTATGTTTCATACTCTACCTGGGTAGAGGAAAACATGACACCTGTTGCTGTAAATGAGAATACTGTGATCATCAGTTCAAAGATGGAAACAGTGGTTACCATGATACAAAAGAAGTACCAGGAACTGATTGAGAAATGTCTCAGTGAAACAGCAGCGCAGCCCATGAAGGCGCAGATACTCGGAAAAAGTGAAGCGGACAGGCTGATGGAAGGAATTGTTTCCAAGTCTGAGGATGATAACGATCCACATCTGAATCCAAGGTATACATTTGATACTTTCGTGCCGGGAGAGGGAAATCGTTTTGCCAGGGCCGCTGCTTTGGCCGTTGCGGAAGATCCGGCTGGATCCTATAATCCGCTGTTTATTTACGGCGGAGTCGGACTCGGAAAGACCCACCTGATGCAGGCAATCGGGAACAGGATTCACGAGGACAGGCCGGATAAAAGAATCCTTTATATGACAAGCGAACGGTTTACCAATGAGATGATTGATGCGATTCAGCAGCGAAAGACCTACGAGTTCAGGGAACGGCTTCGCAGGGTTGATGTACTGCTGGTGGACGATATTCAGTTTATCGCGGGGCGGGATGCGACACAGCAGGAATTCTTCAATGTATTCAATGAGCTGCACAATGAGAATAAACAGATAGTACTCACAAGCGATAAACCGCCGAAGGAAATTCAGCATCTTGAAGAGCGGCTGTGTTCACGTTTCGAATGGGGACTGGTAGCGGATATACAGCGGCCGGATGTGGATACAAGGCTTGCGATCCTGAAGGAAAAAGTGAAGCAGGAGAATCTTCCCATTCCGGAAGAGGTACTGTCGTTGATTGCAGTGAAAATTGACAGCAATGTACGGGAGCTGGAAGGATGCCTTACAAGGCTGCTGGCTTATTCGCAGCTGGTCGGCCAGCCTGTAACAACCGAACTTTGCGAACAGGCACTAAAGGAAATATTTGATCAGAGAAGGCACAAACAGGTTACTGCTGAACTGATTATGCAGACTGTCAGTGATTACTACAGTGTAACGCTGAACGACCTGGTTGGCCCTACAAGAAAAAGGGAGATTACAGTTCCAAGACAGATTGCCATCTATCTGACACGGGAAATGACCGGAATGAGCCTTCCTCAGATCGGAAGTGTGTTCGGAGGAAGAGATCACACAACGGTCATGCACAGCTGCAAGACGGTGGAGGCTTCCCTGAATCAGAATCCTGGGACAAAGGATATTGTGGACCAGATTAAGAGGCTTGTACGGAATGCTCAATAAAAACTTTCGTCGGTAATCCGGCGAAAGTTTTTTGAATGCACCGTGTTTCAACAAAGAAGGGAACTGTTTTCAATCGCTTTGATTGCGGAGGATATGCCGTCGATTGCGGCCGAAACGATTCCACCTGCATAACCGGCACCTTCACCTACCGGATACAGTCCGGCAACGGATTCTGATTCGCCGGATTCTGTCCGAAGAAGTCGGACGGGTGACGAGGAACGTGTTTCCGGTGCAGTAAGAAGAGCATCCGGCATGGCGAAACAGGACAACTGACTGTTCATGGACCGCAAACCTGATTTCAGGTTTTCAACGATAAAATCAGGCAGAACGTCGCGCAGGTCAGCCGGAACAACACCCGGTTTATAGGATGGAGTTACGATACCAAATTCCTTGCTCGGACGGTTCAGCAAAAAGTCTTCAACCCGCTGGCAGGGAGCACGGAAGCCGCCTCCTCCGGCACGATAGGCAGCTTTTTCTATCTGGCGCTGAAGAACCATTCCCGCGAGGGGGTGATCATCACCGAAATCTTCGGGGCGAACCCCGACGAGCAGCGCAGCATTGCTGTTGTCTGCATCTCTTGCATGAAGACTCATTCCATTGACTACAACGCCATCAGGCTGCGAAGCGGCTGCGATGACATATCCACCGGGACACATGCAAAAAGTATACACACCCCTCCCGTCCGGTGTGTGGCAGACCAGTTTGTATGATGCAGCTCCCAGGGCCGGATGTCCGGCGAAACGGCCGTACTGGGCACGATCGATATACACGCGCGGGTGTTCAATCCGTACCCCCATGGCGAAAGCTTTCTGTGACATGCGAACCCCCTGGCTGAACAGCGTACGGACTGTATCCCGGGCAGAATGACCGATACAAAGGAGCAGTGTATCAGTGAGGATTTCTTTTTTTAACCCGGCATGGGAAACAACGGCGCCTTCGAGATGCCGCCCGCGAATAAGAAGCTCTTCAAGCTTTGTTTCAAAAAGGACAGTTCCGCCGAGATCGGTGATTTCCTTTCTGAGGGAAGCCACCACTTTCCTCAGACGATCCGTTCCGATATGAGGCATGGAATCTGTAAGGATACTATCCGGTGCACCGTGCTTTACAAAGGTTTCAAGAATGTATTGCGTATGGGGAGATTTAACGCCGCAGGTCAGTTTCCCGTCTGAAAACGATCCGGCTCCGCCTTCTCCGAACTGGACATTGGACTCCGGGTCCAATAATCCTTCTGAAGACATTTTTTCTATATCACGGATCCTGTTCTCAACAGAACGTCCGCGTTCAATCAGGATGGGGCGGGCACCGCTTCGTGCAAGGGTAAGGGCGGCAAACAATCCGGCGGGCCCGGCTCCGACGACAAGCGGGGGAGACTGGAAACGGGATACCGGCAGCGTCTGAACCCGGACAGACGGCGCCGGAGAGAGAAAACGGTATTTTTTCAGGAGATCAGTTTCATCTTTGGTTTCCAATGTTAAAGAAAGCACAAAATGGACATTGTTTTTATCCCTGGCATCCACAGACTGCTTTGCGATATGCAACGAAAGCAGCTGATCCGGACGGAGGTGCAGCTTTTTTTCCACGGCTGCCTGAAGGGAAGACTCCGTATAATCAAGGGGGACAGGAAAATTCGCAAGGCGGAGCATGATTATTCGCCTCCTGAGAGATTGGTGGAATCCTCGTGCCATCGCAGGGACGCAGGATCTGAGAAGGCTTTTACCGGATATCGGACTTCTGTGAGTTCCAGTCCGCAGGCAGGAGCAGTCATACCAAGATCCAAACGATTAAGGGTAACAAAAGCACGGGAAAAGGAATCGGTATCTATTCTTTTAAGCCCAATATCCACCAGCGTACCGGCAATGATCCGGACCATGTTGTAAAGGAAGGCGTTTCCGCTGATCTTAAGCGTGATTTTACTGCCTTCAATGGAAAGATCTGCATAATCCAGTGTGCGGACGGTTGTGCGTGCTGTGCCTCCGGACGCCTGAAAAGCAGCAAAGTCATGTGTTCCGGGAAGGGAAGAAAGCGCTTTTTGCATGGCTGGAATATCCAAAGGGACAGGTACATGCCAGCAGGTGGCGTGATGAATGGCACTGCCATGACGATTGTTCAGGATCCTGTATGTATAGGTTTTTCCGGATGCGAGGAAACGAGCGTGAAAATCCGGTGGAACTTCAATAGCCTTCATCACACGAATGTCCGGCGGCAGCAGGTTGTTCAGGACAAAGGGATATTTTTCGGGCGGGATTGTGCAGTTGGTGTCGAAATGAACCATTTGCATAAGCGCATGAACACCGGCATCGGTCCGGGAAGATCCGGTTACAGTAACAGGATGGCCGCATGCTTTTTGCAGTGCTTCTTCAAGAACCTGCTGAACAGCGAGCCCGTTCATCTGCCGCTGCCATCCCGCGTAGGCGGTTCCTGCGTATTCAACCGTCAGAAGAATCCGCTTCAAAACAGTACTCCCTTCAGGAAAATCCCTTCCAGAACAATTAAAAGAATCAGTCCTGCGACAATGAGCATTGCAATCCAATCATTTCCTGATGTTTTCAGGACGCGAAGGCGGGTTCTGCCTTCGCCGCCGTGATAGCACCGGCTTTCCATAGCCATTGCCAGGTCACCGGCCCTGCGGAAAGCACTGACAAAAAGGGGAACCAGCAGGGGAACCATCGCTTTTGCCCGGACGAGAATATTTCCGCTTTCAAAATCAGCTCCGCGGGCCATTTGCGCCTTCATGATCTTGTCTGTTTCTTCCAGCAGCGTTGGAATAAAACGGAGGGCAATCGTCATCATCATAGCCAGCTCATGAGCTGGGAAATGTATTCTCTTCAGAGGAGTCAGGAGCATTTCTATCCCATCTGAAAGAGCGATTGGTGAAGTGGTCAGCGTCAGAAGAGACGTACCGGCCACCAGGAAGACAAGACGGAGGGAATAAAACAAAGCCTGCAGGAAGGCCTCGCGGGTAATCCGGATAACCCAGAAGGACAGCCAGACATCATCCCCCGGCGTAAAGAAAAGATTGAGCAAAAAAGTAAATATGATAATAAAGCGAAGCGGACGCAATCCTTTCAGCATCAGCCGGAAGGGTACGTTGGACATCCGGCAGACAAAAAAGAGGAAGCAGGAAAGGACAAGATATCCGGGAAAAGAATGAGCCAGGAAAACGGCTACGATAAAAGCAATCGTCAAAACCAGCTTCATGCGGGGATCCAGACGATGCACAATGCTGTCCACCGGATAGTACTGTCCCATTGTGATGTTATTCAGCATATGTTTCCTCCTTTCCGGAGTGTGCGGATTTCCAGAGGCGGAGAATATGGTTCTTCAGTTCTTCAGGACGGTAAAGATCCGCAGGCAGATCAAACCCTTTCTCACGCAGGCGTCGGCAAAGACGGGCAGCCTGCGGGACATCAAGGCCGGCGGAGATCATCATTTCTTCCCGGGCGAAAATCTCACGGGGGGTTCCTGTTGCCAGAATTTTGCCCTCTGAAAAAACCACGAGGCGTGTCGCCAGGCGCGCCATATCATCCATGCTGTGAGAGACCATGATAATGGTGACATTCTCACGGGAGTGAAGTTCTTCCAGCATTGTGAGGATTCTGTCACGGCCCCGGGGATCCAGGCCCGCAGTGGGCTCATCAAGGATCAGCACAGAAGGACGCATTGCCAATACCCCTGCAATTGCTACGCGTCTCATCTGGCCGCCGGAAAGCTCAAAGGGACTGCGTTCACTGTAACGTTCATAGTCCAAATGAACACAGTTCATTGCATACCGGACGCGCTGATCAATTTCATCTTTTGAAAGCCCCTGGTTTTTCGGACCAAAGGCAATATCGCGCGCAACGGTCTCCTCAAAAAGCTGATATTCCGGGTACTGGAAGACGAGGCCGATACGCTGACGAAGGGCTTTGCGGTTTACAGAGCTGCCGTTAAGATCTTCTCCATCCACCAGGACCTGTCCTGAAGACGGTTTCAGCAAGCCGTTGAGATGCTGCACAAATGTAGACTTGCCCGATCCTGTATGCCCGATGATCCCGAGGAACTCGCCATCATTGATGGTAAGACTGATGTCATCGAGTGCAACGGTGCGCAGGGCGCTTCCGTCGGAATAACAATGGGTCAGGTGACGGATTTCAATGGACAAGTTTTTCCACCTCCCGTACCATGCTTTCCACTGTCAGAATTCCTTCAGGAAGGGGCATCCCCTCTTTGCGCAGTTCATCAGCGAGAGCTGCCATAGGCGGGACATCCAGGTGCATCTCCTGCATTTCTTCAACACGGTCAAATACTTCGGAAGGCGTTCCTTCCATTTTAATTTTGCCGTCTGTTACAACAAGAATCCGATCTGCCAGAGCAGCTTCCTCCATAAAGTGCGTAATCCACAGGACAGTGATCCCTTTTGATCGGTTCAAAAGACGTACTGTGTCGAGCACCTCTTTTCTTCCGGATGGATCCAGCATGGCCGTGGCTTCATCAGCGATGATCACAGCCGGCTCCATCGCAAGGATACCTGCAATAGCTACACGCTGTTTCTGCCCTCCGGAAAGTGTATGCGGAGCGGAGTCAGCATATTTATTCATGCGTACCGCGGATAACGCCTGCTCGATGCGGGGAATCATCTCTTCCGTTGGAACGCCGAGATTCTCAAGGCCAAAGGCTACATCTTCCTTTACTACTGTCGCAACGATCTGGTTGTCCGGGTTCTGGAAAATCATCCCGGCACGGCGCCGGATTTCCCATATGAGTTTTTCTTCCCTGGTATCATAACCGCAAACCACAATATTTCCTTCGGAAGGAATATAGAGCGCGTTAATCAGCTTTGCAAGGGTGGATTTGCCTGAACCGTTGTGGCCCAGGACGGCAACAAATTCCCCGGGCTGAACGGAAACAGAAATATCGGAAAGAGCAGGGGAGGGAGCGTCTTCATATTTGTAAGAGACATCTTTTATCGTGATCAGCGCGTCAGCGTGCATGAAAAACAATCCTCCAACAATCAATCAGTAACAGGTGACCTCAATGAGGTGAATCTGGGGCGGGCAGAAGAGTCTGCCGGGAAAAACGGAAGTGCCGACTCCGCGGGAAACAAGGAGGTCTACGCGGTTTTCGGTGAACCAGCCGGAAACATATCTGTCCGGAACGTCCTCGGCAATGCCGAGAAGATGCGAGAACAGCTTCATCTGACCGCCGTGGGTATGACCGAAAAGACCAAGATTGAACCAGCTCAGGCTGCCTGATGCGTTTCTGGTTTGCTGTGCATCGGCAATCACGGACGGATTGTGTGCCAGGAAAATCACATAATCCGCATTGCTGATGGACGATACAAGAGAACGGAGATCAGGTTTTCCGGCGTTGATATCATCGAGGCCGGCAATACAGATCCTTCCGGAGCCGATCTGAATATATTCGGCCTTATTGATCAAAGGAATAATGCCTGCATTGGTCATGGCCTCGGATAAAAGAAGGCGATCCTGTGAATCTTCTCCGCAGTCCGTTTCGCCGGGAACGCCGTAGATTCCGTACCTTGCATGAATCTTAACGAGGTTCTGCATGGTGCGGAAGAACCGGAGAGCGCTTTCATGATCGGTGGCATAATCACCGCCAAAGAGAACAATATCCGGGCGAAGGGAATTGACCGTGGCTATCAGATTGTTCAGATCCCCGTCAGAATACCAGAACCCCCAATGGATATCACTCAGAAACACGATGCGCAGGTGGTTGGCATCTGCCGGAAGATCATCGGAATGCAGAACGACTTTATCGGTGGTAAGGATTCTTGCCTCAAGAAGAGGATAGGCTGTAATAAAGACAAGGAGGATAATAAACAGTACGATCTGAAGACGGCGGTGCCTTTTCCGTTTCACGTGCCGGGAGTGCCGGACGGGAACGGAAGCGGTTGAGGCAACTGCCCAAGGGGTGGAAGGCGCATGCTTCCCGCGATATTCGTTCACGTATCCGCCTCCCCGCAAATGATCTGTATTGTGTCCGGAGCCTTTTTTATTTGCTTCCTGACACATCATTTCATTATATTACAAAATGGAGGATGCTTCAAGATCGCACCGAAGGACAGCATACAGCGCTGTATCAATATAAACAGAATTGTTGCGGATCCGTTGACGGAGAATGCCCTCCTTACGCATGCCGCATTTTTCCATTACCCTTCCGCTGGCAGGATTTCGAAGATCATGCTGGGCTTCCAGCCGGTTCAGGGGAAGAGAGGAAAAAGAGGATTTGATAACTGCGCGGAGTGATTCAGTGGCATATCCCTGGTTCCAATATTGCCTGGAAAAACTGTAACCGATTTCTGCGGAACGGTTGGCATCGGAATACCACATAAATCCGATCGTTCCGATGACACTTCCGGTTTTTTGATGAACTACGGCCCATGATCCGGGATAACCGTGGCGGTACAGGCTGAGCATATAAGAAATATAGGAACGGGTATCGGAAATGGACTGATGCGGTTCCCATAAAACATATCTGGCGACTTCCGGATCGGAAGCATAGGAAAAAATGTCCTTCGCGTCCTTTCTTTGCAAAGGGCGCAGAAGCAGTCGATCTGTCCGGAGATGAGGAAGTGATGAAAAATACGCAGACGGAGATAGCGCTTTTTCATGATCAGTTCCCAGAAACCGGGTCCATTTGAAGCAAAACATAAAATACCGCCTTTCCGGGAATAAGGTGTACATTGGGAACGTTGAATAAATGAAATATTCTCCCATTCGACAGAAATGGAATCAACTCCTGCAGAAGCTTCCGGCTGATTGACACCCCTGAAGAATGGAAGTAAAATATTTCAGACATATTGCAATATATCCGGAAGGATGGAAAAGCAGATGAAGAAAAGGAATTTTATCCAAAGATTATGCGTGGCGGCACTGTCAGTACTTATGATACTGACCCTTGTATCCGTGTCCGCCGCAGAGGTCCCGGAAGACTGGGCGGAACTGCAGATACAGGTAATACCGATTGTGGAAGGAACTGAATCCGAACCGATACTGGCATTGCCGGTCACCGCACTGGAAGGCCGCTATTGGGCTTTTGCTCCGCAGCAGGAGAATAACAGCGAATACAGGCTCGTTTTCTCCTTCCCGGACGGAAGACATGCGGACTGGACCTATTCTGTTTCAGCAGATCCATCCAATCCCGACAGCTGGATTTCCGCAGAGGAATACAGGGGATTCCTTGCAGATGCAGGGACAGATCTGAACGAAATGACGCCATATGTCCAGATAAAAGTGACGCAGGGTAACGGCCAGGAAACAGATCTCTGCCTTTATATTTCATTAAGAAGCGAGACTCCTGTATCTGTAACTGAACCCACGCCGGAACCCACAGCGGAGCCGACAGCGGAACCCACGCCGGAACCCACGCCGGAACCCACGCCGGAACCCACAGCGGAGCCGACAGCGGAACCCACACCGGAACCCACGCCGGAACCCACACCGGAACCCACAGCGGAGCCGACAGCAGAACCGACAGCGGAACCTACGGCGGAGCCGACAGCGGAACCCACAGCAGAACCGACGGCGGAACCCACGGCGGAGCCGACAGCGGAACCCACGGCGGAACCGACGGCGGAACCCACGGCGGAGCCGACAGCGGAACCCACGGCGGAGCCGACAGTGGAACCGACAGCGGAACCTACGGCGGAGCCGACTGCGGAACCCATTTCAACCAAGGCTGATTCCATTCCCGTCGGTCAGTATATCAATCGTTTCGGGACAGCAAATATTGATACACTGAATATCCGGAACAAGCCCGGAACAAAGGATACAACTGTAATTAAAAAAATCAACACAGGGGATTATGTATACCTGATCGTTAATGAAAGCGCTTCAGACGGATCCTGCTGGACAAAGATCAATATCAACGGTACAGAGGGATATATCAAGAGCGAATATATTGATGTGCTGAGTGACCAGGATAACGATGAATACCTCAGGGATCATACGATGCCTGTATACCCGACGCAGGAACCGGAACCTACCAACGCTCCGGTAAGTGCTGACACGATTGAGCCGGGGGTGTATCTGAACCGTTACGGCGTTGTCAATACTGACGGAACAAATGTCAGAACCGGTCCAGGGACAAGCCATTCCATTCTCAGACAAGTCGGAAAGGGAGAATATGTTTACCTGATCTGCAATGAGGAAGGGACGGACGGAGAAACCTGGAGCCTTGTCAATTACAACGGCAAGACCTGCAGTATCAAGAGCAGTTTGATCAACCTTCTCAGTGAGGAAGAAAGCCGGGCATATGATCTTGCACAGGCAAGTCCGGCACCGGTTTACACAGCCACCCCTGCGCCGACGGAAGAGCCTGCCGAAGAACCGACAGCCGAACCCACGACAGTGCCCACAGAAGAGCCTGCAGCGGACCCGGCAACAGCGGCTCCCACGGAAAGCCAGACTGAGCCGCCTACTCCCGCTCCGACGGTAACGCCTAAGCCTGTTCGGCCAAAGGCTGATTCCGTTCCTCTGGGAGAATATATCAACCGTTACGGAAAAACAAATATTGAGAAGCTGAATTTCCGCTCGGAGGCGAATCCGCAGGGGTCCATGATCCGTCAGCTTGCCAATAAAGGTACATATGTTTACGTGATCGTCAACGAAGCCGAGGTGAACGGTAAGATCTGGAGCAAGGTAATGGTTGACGGAACGGAAGGATATATCAGGGGTGACTTTATTGATCTGCTGACTGAAGAAGAAAACGCGGAATACACACAAAACTATACTCCTGCTCCGAATTATACCAAAGTGCCTGACCCAACACTGGAACCAACTGATGAACCTACCGTGAAGCCGACTGAAGAACCGACGGCAGAACCTACAGCTGAACCTACGGCGGAACCCACAGCTGAACCGACAGCTGAACCCACGGCGGAACCCACTGCTGAGCCCACTGCTGAGCCCACAGCTGAACCCACAGCTGAACCAACGGCGGAACCCACTGCTGAGCCCACAGCTGAACCTACAGCTGAACCTACTGCTGAGCCTACGGCTGAACCAACCGCCGTTCCTTCTTCCGTTCCGACCGGAACGCCCGGACCGACCCAGGAACCCTACCAGCGTACCGGATATGCTATTACAATCGGAGACGGAGCCTATGTACATGACTGGCCCGGAAGCACAAGTGTTATTACGGATGAACTGGGACCGGACAAAATTGTATACGTGAACGGACAACATTACGTTGAAGGCACAGGATGGCACCTGATCCAGTATGACGGAAAACTGGGTTATGTACGAGGGGATATGCTGAGGATGATGAATGAATATGAAGTCCTCGCTTATCTTGAAAAGACGCAGCAAACCCCGGAACCGGAACCTGCAGCCACTGTTGCGCCGTACAATCCGGACTCGCTGAGCTGCTACGGATACGTTTCAGCGGATTCAGTAAACTTCAGGAAACAACCGACCACTCAGTCAGAGCGAATTTCCAGACTGAAGAAATACGCGTTGTGCCTGATTTATGACAAGGTTGAAACGGATGGAACACCGTGGTACAAAGTTGGATACGAAGGCGCCGTCGGTTACGTAAACGGTGATTACTTCCGGCAGATGAGCGTCAGCGAAGCGGAAGCTTTCTTCCAGTCCAGGGAGTATGCAGAAGGACTGAGCAACAATGCAGCATCCACGCAGCAGCAGGCATCCGCTCCGAAGACTACCGGAACACCTTCCGGAATCGCGTCTGCTGAGGACTGGAAGGTGGAAACATGGAAGAATCCGGACAGCGGCATTACCGTGAGCTATGTGCCGTTTGATCCTTTTGCCACTCCTGCGCCGCTGCCTGAAAATGACGTCAGGAACAAGGAGTATCTGGATTCCCTGGCAGAAAGGATTAAGAACGGATCCCTGAAGGAAGAAGAGCTTCAGCAGTTGCTTGAAACAGCTTACAGGGACAGTGCTGACAAGGAAACAATTATCAACAGCGCACTTACGTATGTCCACGATAAACTGGGAAGCAGCGAATTGAATGAGATAACAGCCACACCGGAAGCGATTCCCATGGAGACGGAAGAGAATCCGCAGTATGAAAAAGAACAGCAGCAGGGAGGCAGCGCCCTGGGATGGATTATCGGAGGACTGCTTGTAATCGGTGCAGCAGGCGGCGGATATGCCTATTATGCCGGTGTGCAGAAGAAGAGGCAGGCTGCGCAGCGTCTTGCACAGAAAAAAGCAGCTGAGCAGCACAGAAAGAGCCAGGCGGGAAACAACCCCGTTCATACAGCAGCCGGACGGACTGCGGAGCAGCCTGCGACAGTGCAGCAGGCCGCAAAAGTCAGGACCGGAACATATGCGGAGAAGAACGGGACAACATCAGCAAAGCCGGCCGGATCCTCTGCCGGTACAGGCAAGCCATACGGAAAGACCGTTGAAAATCCGTACGGAAGATATACATCCGGCGGAGAAGAAGATGCAGCATATACTGCGTCGTTCAAGCCTGAGGAAAGCAGGAAAACAGGGAACACCAACCGGAGAAGAAACAACAGAAACGGGAACGGAGCGTCACAGTCATGACAAAAAGCAGAGCTGAAAGGAAGAAGAACTTCATCAGGATCGGAGCTTTGATTATTGCCGGAGTGATGACTGTTTCCATCCTGCTTGCAGTAATTATTCATTAATAAGAATGAGCGGGCGCAGCCGGGGACTTTTCTCCGGCTGCGTCTTTGAATCGAATCGACGGGAGAGGAGGATGAAAGTGACGGAAAAGAGAAAGAATAGGAAAATTTCCGCCGGAACAATCTTTATGATTGCCTGCGCTTTGGTTGTTCTGGGTGCTGCTTTTTTTGCCATGGACCGTCTTTCCTCCGTATCGGTGATTGATCAGAACCCGGCCGGGAAGGTTTCAGGGAAGCCGGATGCCAGCAGAAAGCCGGAGGAGTCAGGAGAAAAAGCTGAACCCGCAGCAGAGGAAGAAAGAGAGCGGAAGAACACTGCCCTGCCACAGGATACAATTACCCCGCCGGACAGGAACAGTTTCACGTTTACAGTGCTCGGAACCACGGCGCTGACCGGGGAAGTGAGAACAAACAGTTATTATTCTGATGTAAAACAGTATGACTATTATGATATCCTCACATTGCTGAGGCCTCAGCTCAAAACGGACCTTAACATCGTTTTCCTTGAAAATATTCTCAGCACAGACGGAAAAAAGTCTGACACGCTTTCTACCGGTGCCGCAGCCGCAATGCTCAATGCAGCCGGAATAAGGATGGCAGCATGCGGATTTTCAAAAGCGTATGAAAAATCCGGGGATGGGATCGTCTCCACAAAAACGATCCTGGGTGAATACGGAATTCAGACGCTGGGGATATGTGAGAAAGAAGCTTCGGACCAGGTGCAAATCCGGGAGATAAACGGAGTAAAGGCTGCTTTTCTTCAGTATACGGATACAATACCGGAAACTACGAGAAAAAAGATGAAACAGCAGGAAAGCACATACATGATTCCTCCGGCAGATCCGGATCTTATCGCTTCTGACATACAGAGAGCACGTGAAATGGGAAGCGAAACAGTAATCGTTCTTGTCCAATGGGGCAAGACGGGAAAAGCACCGGATAAAAACCAACACGACCTGGCGCAGAAAGTTGCAGACGCCGGGGCTGACCTGATTATCGGATGCGGAAGCAGGATTGTTTCGGGCGGAGAGTTGCTGACTGCCAAAGACACAGGAAGAAATGTTATGTGCATCTGGAGCCTCGGAACAACCCTGAGCGGGGATCGCGGAAATATAAAGCGTATTGCGGGAATGATGCTCCATGTGACTGTTGAAGTTAAAAAAGGCAATGCGCCGTCTGTCAGATGCACTTACACCCCGCTTTATACATGGAAATACAAAATGGATGGAAGATATTATTACAGATGCCTGCCGGCCAACGGTGCCATTCCGGATGGGATGGACGCTGAACAGCAAAAAATGATGAAGAAGGCGGCAGAGACAGTACGATCGGCAATGAAAGATACTTCGGTGGAGGAAGAAGAGGTTGAATAAGCTGCGCAGCCTGATCGTTGAAACGTTGAAGGAAATAAAGGCTTCCCGGCCAGCTGCCCTGAGAAGAAGCGCGCATGGGAGGTGCCTTTACGCAACAGATTTACCGCAGGTTACGAATCCGGAAGGCATTGACACCTTTCGGGACCGGATGGAAAAGGCCGGATGGCGGACTGAAGTGAAAGAGAGCTGGATTGAGCTCGATTTTACCGGGGCAGTCCCCCGCGATGTGGACTTTACCGGCCCATTCGGGAAAGAGGCGGAATGCTGTGCGAGCCTGCTGCGCAGGCATCCGGAAGGCAGAACATCGGGCGACCTGGAAAAGCGGAAGCTGCTGAAGGCAGGAGAATGCGGCGCAAAAGCATACGAAAAGGAATGTTTGTCTCTTCATCGTGAATGGGCGGAAAAACTCCGCAAGGGGGAGGCACTGCCGGATATTCACCTTACATTTTTTGAGGGGGAAGAAGAATGATTATACAACATATCGGACATGCGGAGTTTATGATTGAAACAGAAGGCGGAATACGGGTTGTAACCGATCCATACGGAGAGGGATGCGGATATGTGCCAAAATCCATAAGAGCGGACGCGGTACTTGTATCCCATGGGCATCATGATCACAATGCTGTTGAGATGATTACGGGCGCACAGAAAGTTATTGATCAGGCAGGTATATATACCCTGAATCCCGGAATTCATGTTACAGCGATAAAGGGATATCATGACAATGAAAAGGGAACCAGACGGGGAGAGACACTGCTGTTTTTGCTTGAAGCAGAAGGATTAAGGATTGTACACCTGGGAGACCTGGGCTGTGAACTGAATGATGAACAAACAGCCGCGCTGAAAAACCCGGATGTACTGATGATTCCGGTAGGAGGCTTTTATACCATCGACGGAAAGACAGCCCGAAAGGTCGCTGATTCGCTTCAGGCCAAAGTGATCCTGCCGATGCATTACAAAACAAAATTCAATTCGGACTGGCCGATCAGCGGGCCGGAAGATTTTCTGGAAGGATTCCGGGAAGAGGATATCCGCCGGGATACGGAAGCTCTCCGGATTACTGCCGGAGATCTCTGCTGTCAGCCTCGGACAGTCATTTTCAAAGCCTGATCCGGGTAATTTGTGATCAGGATATCTGTACCCTTCTGTATAACCGACGCCATGGCCTCGGGCGTATTTACGGTCCATACATTGACATGGATTCCAAGGTCATGCGCGGCTGTACATTCATGGCTGTTAAGAAGCACCTCTGAATAGTGGGGATGGATTGCATCCATGCCAAGATGTGCTGCGTATTCCCATGGACGGACCAGCGCAGCCTCATATAGAAGGCCGCAAAAAACAGACGGATCCAGTTGCTTCATCCGCAGCATGCTGTAATGATTAAAGGAAGAAAACAGAACGCGGGACCTTTCAAACCATCGGTCGACGGATTCGAGCACCCTCTTTTCAAGATCCGGATAATCCACAATACTGTTTTTCAATTCAATGTTGATCCTGAGTCCGGTAGGTTGAAGCAGCTGGAGTACTTCAGAAAGAAGAGGGAGGCGCGCGTTTTTGTACGCGGGAAAAGTCCGGTTGAAGTGTAAAGCCTTCAGTTCTGACAGCGATAGATCACGAATATAACCTGTTCCGTCAGAGACACGGTCCACGGTTTCATCGTGAGCAACTACGAGTTCTCCGGTTCGGCAAATGTGTACATCAAGCTCCACACCGTCAGCACCCATGCGGACAGCTTCTTCAAAGGCGTCCAGCGTATTTTCCGGAGCGTATCCCGAGGCGCCGCGGTGCGCAAAAACCAAAGTGTTCATTTGATACCTCCTTCATCGGAAACCGATTCGATCAGACAAACGGCAGCAGCGAATCCGCCGTCATGGGATATGGAGAGATGAAGCCGGTCGTTTCCGACACGTTGCTTCAGTTTCCCGGACAAATGATAAAAAGGCGCTCCTTCCGCTGTATGACGGATTTCCGCCTCCTTCAGATCAAAATCGATCCCTGTGCCGAGCGCTTTGCCAAGCGCTTCCCTTGACGCAAACAGACCCGCAAGGGAACACCCTGCGCCATGGCCGCGGGATCGGATGTACTCAATTTCGCCGGGTGTAAAATACCTGTTCAGAAAACGATCGTCCTGAAGCAGTTTTTCCATTCTGGAAACGTCGCATATATCGAGGCCGATACCTTTATTCATCGAGTCTCCTCCACTGTATTACGTATATAACCGTCTGGTATCATACCACAACTTGCGGTTTTCATCAAATAAAGCTATAATAATCCGGAATGGCATTAGGCCTTGAGGAGGGGTTTGTTTGAGGCATCCGGGTCAGATTATCATGGCACTGCAGCGGAACATTGGGAAAGCTGTGGTCGGCAAGGAAGAAGCAGTCGAATATGCTCTGATTGCTTTACTGTGCAAAGGGCATGTCCTGATTGAAGATGTGCCGGGTGTTGGAAAAACAACCCTTGCAAGCGCCCTTGCCAAGTCATTGGATTGTTCCTTCCGGAGAATTCAGTTTACACCTGATCTGATGCCTTCGGATGTGACCGGCTTTACGCTCGTAAATTTCAAAACAGGGGAGATGGAATACAAAGAAGGCTCCGTTATGAGCCAGATTGTTCTTGCGGACGAAATCAACAGGACAAGTCCGAAGACGCAGTCTGCTTTGCTGGAAGTGATGGAGGAGCACCAGGTAACGGTGGATGGTATTACGCATCCGCTGCCGCAGCCGTTCATCGTCCTTGCGACACAAAACCCCGGCGAGTTTGTCGGCACATATCCTCTTCCGGAAGCACAGGTAGACCGGTTCTTTCTGAGGATATCCATCGGTTATCCCACGGTGGAGCAGGAAATGGACGTTCTCGAAAGATACTCCGGTACCGTTATGCCTATGGAAACAATAGAACCGGTTTGCAGTGCTCAGGATATCCTTGAACTTCAGGATCAGGTTACGCGGGTTTACTGCTCCCCGGAAGTGCGTTCCTATGTGGCCACCCTGGCGGCAGCCACGCGCAACGATCCGGGTTTTTCCCTGGGCGCTTCCACCAGGGCGGCAATTGCATTAATCCGCGGCGGGCAGGCATGCGCCCTGCTGGATGACCGCGATTTTGTGCTTCCTGAAGATGTTCAGCATATGTTCCTGCCGGTGCTGGCGCACCGGATGGTGATGGATCCGGAAGCAAAGATGAAAGGGATTCAGGCGGAACAGATTTTGCTGAAGATCCTGCAGAATACCGCTGTGCCCGTTAAATTATGAGTATTCATCTGACAATTCCTGCAGCGCTGTTCCTGACATTGCTTTTCGCGGGAATGGCAACGGGCAATCCGATTCTTTTCCTTCTTTCCGCGCTTGTTTTTCTGACGGTGGCAATGGGCCTGGCAGGCGTTTTATGGGCATCATCCACCATGCGGATTTTCGCAGAGGCTTCAGAGGAAAGAGTCCGCCGCGGAGACAGCTTTTCCCTGCTTCTGAAAGTCAGCCACAGAGGATGGATTCCCATTGCTCCTGTTCAACTGAAACTGTTTATACCTTCAAGTGAAGAAACGCGCACAATTCGCCTGAAAAACATGCCGGGAAGAATACAGACATTAAAAATGCCGCTTTATGCCGCTCATGTGGGGTGTTTTTCAGCGGGGATCCAGTCCTGTGCGGTGGAGGATCTCCTTGGTGTTTTTCGAAAAACGATTCATTCTTCAGACATGGCGTACTCAATGACGGTCCTGCCGCTGACTTTTGATACAGATCCGCTTGTAATGGCTCCCGGGGATCCGGGAAGCGAAATCATGTCAAGAGCTACAGAGGACCTCAGCGCGCCGTCAGATACAAGGGAATACCAGCCCGGCGACGCTATAAAAAAAATCCATTGGAAACTCTCGCTCCGAAAGGGAGAACTTCTTGTTCGAAAATTTGAAGAACCGGTGCTGCAGGAAGTGCTGATTCTGATGGATTGCTCCAATCCGCCGGAACTTGGGCATAGTGAAGCGGAAGCGGACTTAAAGGATGCACTCGTTGAAACTGCAGCATCACTGTACTCTGATCTGATGAAGACGGATCACACGGTGAGGATGCCGCTTTCCGGGAAAAATCCGGTGGATTTGGATGAACGGATGGGAACAGACATCGCATTCGATCTCCTTGCCAGGCTCGATTTTTCCGCAACCGACCGATTTGAGCGTATTCTGATGATGGAAAGCAGACGGATCGGAAAAGTCGGATGTATCGCGGTGATTACAGCGCGTTTGAACTGGTCCATGGTTGAAATGATGATACGTATTCATCGGATGGGGCCGAATCTGCGGTTGTACCTGGTTACATTCGTTCCGGATGATCCGGTTGTTTTGCCCCTGATTTCAAGGCTTCAGCAGGCCGGAGCCGAAGTCGTTTATGTTAAGCCGGATCCCGGCGGAGGGACGGAATAGATGTTCCGTAAATCTGGATTAAGGAGGAGACAATATGGCCGGAAAAGCAGCAGAAAGGCTGAAGCATGCGGTTCTTGCACTGTTGCTGTCCGTCGGTCTGGCATTCCCGTTGTGCGGATCACTGGACACCACGCTGATCTCCCCCGGACTTTTTATCTGGATCTTTGGCACCGTCCTTCTTTTTGAGCTGGCGTCTCTTCATCGGGTGGCTGCCTGGACAGCCGCAGCCGGTACAGCGGCTGGATTGACAGCATGGATTTTCGGAGGCGACGGAGCACGTTTGCTTTCAGATGCTGTTCTTGCAATCGGGCTGAGGATCCGGGGAATCTCCGTTGCTGTTCCGCTGGCGGCACAGGAAATTACAGTTCTGATTACAGTAACAGTTTCAGTACTCAGCTGCTTTTCTGTTCTCCGAAAAGCCACATGCATTCCTTCACTGATGCTGTGCACCGCTGCGATCATGACGGTCTGGCTGACGGACTCCATGGAACTGCTTCCCTGGCTGCTTCCCGGACTTGCGGTTGTGCTGGCGTTGCTGCTTGTCTACAGGTTTGATGATCCATCTCCGCTGAGCGTTTTGCCATGGGCTGCATTGCTGACGGTAATCGCTTTCCTTTTTGCAGGAGCCTTTCCAACAAACAACAGCTTCAGGGAGAAAGCTGATGAAATACGGCAGGCTGTTCTGGACCGCCTCTTCTTTACTGAAGCAAGAGACGTATTTTCACTGTATTCAGTGGGTTTTTCACCGCAGGGGGCGGATCAGCTCGGAGGGAGGCCGAACCCGTCTGATAACAGGGTAATGCAGGTTTCCACTTCAAAGACTGTTTATCTCAGGGGATCTGTATATAACAGGTACGACGGACACGGATGGCAGAACACAACCGGGGGAAGACGCTATTTATGGCAATCTGTACGGATGCAGAACCTGCGTTCCGACCTGTTCAATGAAAAGCTCCCGCCTGCATCGGTACAGAACTCGCTGAGCAATCCTGTTTCTGTTTCTGTAAGGATGCTTTCAGGAAGCGCATCCACACTTTTTGTTCCGCAGCGGATCCGTGAGCTTACCCCCGGCGGGGAGCTGGTTCCGTACTATTCTGATTCCTCGGAAGTGTTTGTTACCCGGAATCTGCAGGGAGGAGACACATATGAGGTTTCTGCGCCGCTGTATTCTCCGGAAGACCCGGGGACCGGTTCCCTCACGGAAATCTGTGCTTCGCTTGATGACACCCGCTGGGAAGACATCAGGAAAGTTTACCTTGAACTTCCGGCCCATCTTGAACAGCCGCTTATGGAGCTGACAGCCAAAATTACCGAGGCTGCAGAAACACCTTTTGAAAAGGCAAGGGCGATCCAGAACTATCTTGAAAGGAATTTCCGGTATTCGCTTGATGTTGGTGAACATCCGGAAAACATTGATTTTGTCACTTCTTTCCTGCTGGATACGAAAAAAGGGTATTGTACTTATTTTGCGTCTGCCATGACGGTTCTTTGCCGGATTGCGGGTCTTCCGGCGAGATATGTGGAAGGTTATCTGGCTGTGCCCAACGAATACGGAGAGGCGATTGTTACCGGTTTGGACGCGCATGCGTGGACAGAGATCTATTTCAAAGGTTTCGGATGGCTGACGTTTGATGCTACTCCGGCCGGACGCGAATCCGCCCGTGGAGAAAACGGAAACATGCATTCACCGGAACCCCCGTCGCCTGAACCGTCGGAAACGCCGGAACCGGAGGAGAACGAAAACACTGTGTCCCCGCCGGAAAACGATCCGGAGAATCCTGCGACAGAACCTCCGGACGGCTCCGGGGGAGAGCCTCCCGAAGTGCCGCCGGACGCTCAGGACACCCCGGAGGATTCATCTCCTGATGAAGAAAACGAGAAGAAAGGGGCTCCGCCTTTCCCGTGGTGGCTGTTCATTGTATTTGCAGCAGCTGTTGCAGTCGCTGCGCGGATACTGATTACCTCACCGGCTTTCCGATGCAGGAACGCAAAATCACAAGAGCAGATATTTGAGATCTGGGCTGAAGAACTTTTCAGGCTGCTCAGGGCGGAAGGGTTTGAAAGAAGAAACGGAGAGACACTGACTGCCTTTGCAAGAAGGACAGACGCCGGCGGACATTTCAGCGAAAGCGTGTACCCGGCCGGTGTATGCATAAGTACAATGCGGTATTCAAAAAGAATACCCACAGAATCCGAATCAGAACTTGTGAGGGATACCTCATTGATGATTCATGGTGAAATGTCCAGGAAAGGAAAACTGCGCTATTATGTCCATCGACTGGTTTTCTTCGGAAGGAAAAGGGGACATAACTTGTTCAACGGAAGCGTTGCTGGAAAATAAATCCGGTTTGCCTGTCCGGGGATGTCCTGAAAAAACTTGTCAAACAGATCAATCAAACGTATAATTTATCTGGTTGTCTTACATTTCAACAAACAGAAAGGCGGCAGGAAGCGATGACGATCCACGAAAACTTTGAAAAATGGCTGAGGGATTTTGCAGATGACGAACCGCTGGTTCAGGAACTGGAATCAATCAGGAATGATGAAAAGGAAATTGAGGACCGGTTTTATACAGAACTCAGCTTTGGAACCGCCGGCATGCGGGGAGTGCTTGGAGCTGGTACTAACCGTATGAATAAATACAATGTCCGTCGCGCAACAAAAGGCCTTGCGGGATATCTGATGGAGAATCCAGAGGAAGCAAAACGCGGCGTTGTAATTGCGTATGACAGCAGAAGATACAGTGCCGAATTTGCAAGGGACACAGCCCTGGTGCTCTGCCAGGAAGGGGTTCCTGCATATCTGTTCGATGCGCTTCGGCCTGTTCCTGTGCTGAGCTTTGCCGTCCGTCACCTGCATGCAAAGGCCGGAATTGTTATTACAGCCAGCCATAATCCTCCTCAATACAATGGATACAAGGTATACGGGGAAGATGGCGCACAGGTGGGCCCTGATATTGCAGAAGGAATTACCAGGATTATTCGTTCAACAAACTATACGGACTGCAG